>ERZ1370068.10414-contig-9115_pt1 | contig 46078 bp, 71 predicted proteins | sample MGYA00561227_ERZ1370068 | MGnify/ENA primary metagenome ERZ1370068 (study PRJEB38410, sample SAMEA6850437) | metagenome | study: Metagenomic assessment of the ecological functions of the soil: analysis of the soil microbiota associated with the... | reverse complement strand
GTTACGATTGCCATCTGACCGACCGGCGCGTGCCAGCCGGACGCCGGAGGGGCCACCGGCGCCCGGCGGCTCCAACCGAGCGAGCCGGTTCTGCACACCCTGGCACAGTGCCCGATCCTCGCGCCTGAGTACTGGGACCCGGCCGGAGTCCCGATCGACGCCATCATCTTCGGCGGGCGTCGGGCGGAGACGGTGCCACTGGTGACCCAGGCGCGGAACTGGCAGCACGGGGTCTTCATGGGCGCCACGCTATCCAGCGAGACCACCGCAGCCGCCACCGGAGCCGTCGGTGTGGTACGACGCGACCTGATGGCCATGCTGCCATTCCTCGGCTACGCAGCCGGCGACTACTTTGCGCACTGGCTTCAGCTTGGCGCAGAGCACCAAGAACACATGCCAGCCATCTTCTACGTGAACTGGTTCCGTCGGTCACACGCCGGGGACTTCCTCTGGCCCGGATTCGGTGAGAACGGCCGGGTGCTCGCGGGATCGTCGAGCGCCTGGAGGGCCGGGCGCAGGCCATCGAGACGCCGGTCGGCCCGTGCCGTCGCCCGCCTCACTCGATGTCGACGGCCTGAACCTGCCGCCCGAGGCGCTGGAGGCGGTGCTCACCGTAGATGTCGAGGAGTGCCGGGCCGAGCTGGCTTTGATCGAGGACTGGTTCGCCATGTTGAGGCCCAAGGCTCCCTGCCGCGCTCCGTGTCGAGCTCGACGGCCTGGCTGACCGCGTCGGCTCCGAGCTGCCGGCGTCGGTGCACGGGGCGATGACGTAGTGGCAGCACCATAGGTTCGGCCAGATCGCCGACCTATCGGGTGGACGTATCCGAGCAGTCATGGCGGTGAGCGACTGACGGGACGAAGATCAACAGCTCTGATCCATCGTTGACGGGCCCTCCGCACTGCGCACGCGACCCCACCATTCCTGCCGTTCCTTCACCCACTGATCGAGCTGGCCGGCTTTCGACCACGTTGCCTTCTCCACCTGGATCGGCGGATCGACTTCATCCAACCCTCTGTCTGGATTAGCGGGCACCAACAGACCGCCCGGAACCTTAGACGCTAACCAAACAGCGTTGGCAGATCGCCCTGCTCCAAAACAGCGTCGCGTGAACCTTGCCTCATCGGCGGACGATCAGACGGCCGCTCTGAGTGCTCCGGCGCAGGTCGTCGAACAGTGCCTGCTCGCCCTCCAGTCCGATCGACAGACGCAGCATCCCGGGCAGAATTCCGGCGTCGAGCCGCTCCTGAGGCGTCAGGTTGAAGTGGGACGAGTTGAACGGGACGCTTGCGAGGCTCTCCACCCCGCCGAGGCTCGTGGCCTCGGTGGGCACCTCGAGTCGGCGGAGGACCTGAAGCGCACGCGCGTCCCCACCGTCCAAGACGAGGGTCAGCATGGCCCCGTGCGGACCTGGCATCACTCGGGCGACCTTTGTCGTCAGCATCCGGATGGTCTCGTCGACCGGGGTAGATGACCTGGCTGACCCCGACCTGCTGAGCCATCGCGTCGGCGAGCTTCTCGGCGGTGCGGCATGCATCCATCAGTCGGACGCGGAACGTTCTAAGCCCTCGCCAGACGAGAAAGGCGGCATGGGGGTCCAGGCATCCCCAAGGGTGATGATCCGCCGTTGGATCTCCTCGTGCAGGGCCGGGTCGTTGGTGCTTACGGCGCCGGCGACAACGTCAGAGTGACCGGCAAGGAACTTGGTCACGGAGTCGACGACAGCGTCCGCCCCAAGCTCGAGCGGACGGGTGCAGTGGGGCGTCGCAAACGTGTTGTCGATGACAACAGCGGCCCGACAGCCCGCGCCGCCTCGGCTACCGCCGGGATATCCATGAGCCGAAGCTGGGGTTGGACAGCGTCTCGCCGTACACGACTGAAGGGCGATGGGTGGCGATGGCCTGGCGCCAACCGTCGGTATCGAAGGCATCGATCCGCACCACGGTCACACCGAGTCTCGGCAGATCACGCTCGATCAGATCGCCCGTGTCGCCGTACACCTGACGTGACGCAACCAGCACATCTCCGGCGGAGAGCAGCGTCAGCAGCGTCGTGGCGATGGCCGCCATGCCGCTAGCCGCCATCAGCGTTTGCTGTGCACCGTAGAGCCGAGCAATGTCGGCTCCGGCAGCGGCGACCGTGGGGTTGCTGAACCGTGAGTACCAGGTCTCATGCAGCACCCGCCGGTGCCCTGGATGTCCTCATAGGCCAGGTCACTCCAGCTCGAAGGTCGTGGTCTGGTAGATCGGCGGGACGACTGGGTATGTCCGGGACGTGTGCTCGCGTCCGGGGCGGTAACGGTTGGACTGTGCCATCTCCGGATCCTCTCAGAGAGGTAGCCGGGCTGGGATAGCCGACGAGACCGAGGGCGATTCCAGACAGCCCGACCTGCCCACGCTAGCGCCTTCGATGATCTCCTCAGGATTGTTCGCGCACGCGTACAGCCTCGACAACAGTTGCAGTTGGAAGGCGCAGGCGACCGTCGCTGGACTGGACTTCACTGCCGATCAAGGAACTCCATCACCTCGGTCTGGTCAACCCCTGGGAACGCCCCGCAGGCAGGCTGGCGAGCAGCGCCGAGTGCACCCGTGCACTGGGCCAGCTCGCCTCCGTCCAGCGAGCGGCGAGCTCAGGCGGCGGCAGCATGCAGCACGTCGGGTCGGGGCAGCGGGACTTGAGCGATGCGGCGTGCCGCGGCCCCGGAACCACTTGACGTCCTCGTACGGTGTCCCAACCGACACCGAGAACGCCTCACGCTCTCCCTGCTCCGCTACAGCAGTGCACCAGAACGTTCCGCCGGGTGTATCGGTGTATTGCTGGTACGGCTTGGTCCAATCAGGCTGCTCGAAGACCCGGCGGGCCGTCCAGAACCGGCAGACCCGCTGGCCCTCGACTGCGCCCGGCGCCGTCCGCCGGGAAGCGAGACTCCGTCGTTGGCGTAGGCCTTGTAGATGATGCCCGCCTTGCTGGTCTTCATGAAGTGCACCGGGATGTCGAGGTGGACGGTGGCCAGATTGGTGAATCGATGCGCTGCCATCTCGTACGAGGTCAGATAGCGATCGCGCAGGTCCTCGATCTCTAGATCCTTGTTCTGTTTGGCTTCTCCTATGTACGCCACCGCCCACCGCTGCGGGATCAGCACCGCTGCGGCGAAGTAGTTGACCTCGACTCGCTGTGCGAGGAACTCGGCATAGTCGGCAGGCGGCCGATGCTGAAGCACCACGTGTCCCAGCGCGGCGAGTGCGAGGTGCGCTGGGCCGCACCATCACTGGTCGGCAGGAAGATCCGTCGACCAGCAAGGTCAGTCACGGACCGCGTCGATTGCGGCAGGTTGGGCACGGAGTGCAGGGTGAAGCCGATGACGATCTGCGATCGCATTCACTCGATGCCGGGTCAGCGGCCCGCCGTCGTGATCAACGCCGATCAGTAAATCATCGGCCAGGTTCCTCGATGGCCGGGAAGTAATTGTCCGATGCGCGCATCTCTGGCCCGCAGCTCGGCGTTGGCGCGCCGCGCATACTCCGGAGTGCCGTCCCGTTCAGCGCTGTTCGCGGCAAGCCGCTCGTGCAGAGCCACCAGCGACTCCAGGCATCGAGCTGGGAGTCGCGGTCCGGCCTTCACCACGGGGACTGCCCAGCTCAGCGAAGGAGCGCAGACCGTTGAGCTCAGCTCGAGCTCGAGCTCGAGCGCAGCACGCCGGCTTGGTGCGTCCTCGGTCAGCAGATCGGAGAGCCGGCAGTCGAGCGCTTCAGCCAGCGCGCGCGAGCGGTAGAGACTTTGGCCTCCCGCTTGCCGGTCTCGATCAGTGACACGGCTGGAGGCTGGAGAGCCCGACCCGCTCACCCAAGTCGCCCAGGGGTGAGACCGCACGCGTCTTGCGGCGGTGTCTGACCCGCTTGCCAATCGACCAGCGGATCGGGTCCGCTCGGGTGGTTGACGTGGGCCTGCGTCATCCGCCGGTCGTGGCCGACCGAGCCGCCGGGAGGCGGCCGCCTTGTCAAGATGTCACGAGAACTTGACGATCGGGCAGACGACCATCGATGTCATACCTCCGATCTCAGCTGCTGCCGGGAGAAATCTCGCAAGTCCTCAGATTTGTCAAGAACCCGGATATTGACCAGACCAGACCTACGACTGGACTGCTGACAAAGACCAGAGTTGTGGCCAGGACCACCGCAAAGACCGAGGAGTTTCCATGACCACGATGCTGCCCGCCACAGAGACGACCGCCTCACCCCGAACAGCTGCTGCAGCGCGACTGGGCCATCAACCCGCGCTGGGCGGGCATCGAGCGCAGCTACACATCGGCAGACGTCGTCAACCTGCGGGGTCCGTGGTGGAGGAACAGACCCTGGCCAACGAACGGGGCGAGGCGCGCTCTGGCAGCTGCTGCACGACCAGACCTACGTCCGTGCGCTTGGGGCGACTAACCGGAAATCAGGCCGTACAGCAGGTCAAGGCCGGACTGCAGGCGATCTATCTCTCAGGATGGCAGGTGGCCGCCGACGCGAACCTGTGCCGGCCACACCTATCCCGATCAGAGCCTGTACCCGGCCAACTCAGTGCCAGCCGTGGTGCGCCGGATCAACAACGCGATGCTGCAGGGGCCGACCAGATCGCCTGGGCCAACGGGGAGAACCGCGACCGGCCGGGCGAGCTGATCGTCCCGATAGTGGCTGACGCCGAGGCCGGCTTCGGAGGTCCGCTCAACGCCTTCGAGCTGATGAAGCAGATGATCATGGCGGGTGCCGCCGGCGTGCACTGGGAAGATCAGCTCGCGTCGGAGAAGAAGTGCGGACATCTCGGCGGCAAGGTGCTCATTCCCACCCGGCAGCATGTTCGGACGCTCAACGCCGCCCGGCTCGCGGCCGACGTCATGGGCACCGCAGACCTTGATCATCGCGCGCACCGATGCGCTGGGCGCAACCTTGATCACCTCCGACGTCGATCCGGTTGATGCGCCTTTCTGCACCGGAGAGCGGACCAACGAAGGCTTCTACCGCGTCCGGTCAGGTCTGGGTCCGGTGCTGGCTCGGGCAAAGGCGTACGCGCCGTACGCCGACCTGATCTGGGTCGAGACGGGCACCCCGACCTCGGCCTGGCACGCGAATTTGCCGCCGAGCTGCACCAGAGACTTCCCGGGCAAGATGCTCGCGTACAACTGCTCACCGTCGTTCAACTGGAAGGCCAGCCTCGACGATCGGCAGATCGCCGAGTTCCAAGATCGACTCGGCGAGCTCGGCTACCGCTTCCAGTTCATCACCCTGGCCGGTTTCCACGCGCTGAACCACGCGATGTTCAGCTTGGCCCGCGGCTACGCCCAGGACGGAATGACGTCCTATGTGGCGCTGCAGCAGGCCGAGTTCGCCGACGAGCCGAACGGCTACACCGCCACCCGGCACCAGGCGGAAGTCGGCACCGGCTACTTCGACAAGGTGCGCGACTGCGCTCAACCCGCGCAGCGAGACGACCGCGCTGGCCGGCTCAACCGAGACCGCCCAATTCCACTGATCCGCACGGAGCTGCCAGCGTCGGCATTGCGCGAGCAGCTCCCCAGAGACATTACGGAGAGATAATCATGACCATTACCGCTGAACCGCCGTCCCGAACGCTGCCGCAGTACCGGTATCAGGCCTCGCATCTGCCACGGACAGCCCGCTGACCAGCGAGCTGAGCGTGGTCGGCACTATGCACGACCGCTTCGACGAGATTCTCACCGACGACGCGCTGGACTTCGTCTGTGGACTGCACGGCCAGTTCGCCGGTCGGCGGGCCGAACTGTTGGCGGTCCGACGCAGCCGCAGCAGACCAGAGGCTATCCGTTTCGCTTTCTGCCCGAGACGGTAGACGATCCGCGAGGATCCGACCTGGCGAGTCGCGCCGCTCGCTCCCGGGCTCGCGGACCGTCGCTGCGAGATCACCGGACCGCCAACCCGGAAGATGACCATCGGCGCGCTCAACTCCGGAGCGCGGGTGTGGATGGCCGATTTCGAGGACGCCACCTCGCCGACATGGTTCAACATCATCGACGGACAGCTCAACCTGTACGACGCGATCCGCCGGCAGATCGACTTCATCGACACCGACGGCCGGCGCCACGAACTCGGCCGGCGAGCCGGCGACGATCATGGTGCGTCCGCGTGGCTGGCACCTGACCGAGAACCACCTGGTGATGGACGGCCAGCCGATTCCCGCAGCGCTTTGTGGACTTCGGCCTGTTCTTCTTCCATAACGCGCAGACCTTGATCAGCAACGGGCGGGGTCCGTACTTCTACCTGCCCAAGATGGAGTCGCATGCTCGAGGCGCGGCTGTGGCACGACGTGTTCGCCTGGTCGGAGGAAGTGCTCGGCATCCCGCGCGGCACCATCCGGGCCACCTGCTTGATCGAGACCCTTCCGGCGGCGTTCGAGATGACCGAGATCCTCTACGAGCTTCGCGAGTACTCCGCAGGGCTCAACGCCGGTCGCTGGGACTACATCTTCTCCTTCATCAAGAACTTCGCCGACGACCCGAGCCGCGTGCATGCCGGACCGGACCAGCCATCACCATGACGGTGCCGTTCATGAGCGGCGTACACCGAACTGCTGGTCAAGACGTGCCATGAGCGCGGCGCCCACGCCATCGGCGGCATGGCCGCCTTCGTGCCCAGCGGAGCCGACCCGGAGGCGACATCGGTTGCCCTCGAACGCACCCAGCCGACAAGGCAGCGGGAGGCCGGCGATGGCTTCGACGGTTCCTGGCTGGCACATCCCGGCCTCGTGCCGACCTGCACCGAGGCGTTCTCTTCGCGATCCTGGAGGATCGGCCCGCATCAGATCGAGCGCCGTCGCGACGACGTTGCGGTCACCGCCGACGCAACTCGTCGCGCTGGGCGACATGCCGCATTCGATCACCGTGGCAGGGCTGCGTACGAACCTGCGCGAGTCCCGCTGGCCTACCTATCGGCCTGGGTCGGCGGCCGCGGCGCGGTAGCCATCAACCACCTGATGGAGGACGCGGCCACCGTCGAGATCTCCCGGATGCAGATCTGGCAGTGGATCCGCCATGCGGCGCAGCATGACCGGAGGGATGCCGATCACCGTGACCTGGTCGCGGCAATGCTGGCCGAGGAGGTCGAGCAGGCACTCGAAGACACCGATCCCGATCAGCGCTGGCAGATTACGGCGGCCCGAGACATCCTCGAACATGGCTGCCTGGATGAGGACTACCCCGCCTTCGTGACCAGCTACGGCTACAGCCACTACCTGGCTGCCCCCTGACGCCATCGGCCCTAGCTGCGCTGAGCCCTATTGCTTGCGCGCTGGAGCCTGTCGAAGCGTGCTATCTGTGCCCTGCGACAGGCTCAGAGCATGAGGTCTTGACGCGATAGGACTCGACGATGGGCTGGTACCGCAGCAGCGTGACACCAGGAGTGAGCTATCCAGCCATCTCGGGCCACACCCCGGCCAAACATTCGGGACGAAGAGGTCAGGTCGGCATAGAAAGCCCGTAGGTCACTTGACGGCGCTGGGACTTGAGCAGCCCGCTTGGAACTGGAAAGCAATTGTTGACAGCAATCAGGAGCGCGGTGCCCTAGGCACAGGTCATATCCGTCGGACAGCGCTTTCGAGGGCCTCGATCACGCTAGTTGGGTCCCGGCCCGGGGCCACTCTCAGTTTTAGGCTCATTCCCGACCGTTCAGCAGGGTTCGCCGATCGGTTGCCATGCCTGTAATCACCGCCTCGCGGTGTGGTCTGAACATGAGTGACCAGCCGAAGGCAGACTTGGAAAGCGGGCTGGTGTGCAAGCCCTCGCGGGTTCCGAATCCCGCATCCTCCGCCATGCTGACAAGGGCGAACACTTCGCCCGAGTAGTAGTAGTAGTAGTAGTAGTAGTAGTAGTAGTAGTAGTAGTAGTAGTAGTAGTAGTAGCACGAGGCGATCGAACTCACCGACCGATCGATCTCCAGTTCCAGCCTCAGTTGTTCGTTGTGCAGTTCCGGCACATGCTTGACCATCGGGTTCCAGTAGCTGGTTGACAGCTTCGGGATGCGGTTCCGGTTCCTGCGCGCTTCCGGTTCCTCCGCTAGGTGCTTGACACTTTGCGCTGCCCGGTGGGCGTGCTGCGGCTGTATGGCGGGGTTCTTTCGTTGATCTCACAAACTGCGGAAGGAGCCGGGATGCTGTGGATACCCCTTCGGCAGGCGCCTCCGGCACTCGTCCCTCGTCGAGCGCGGCACGACGGCACACGCTGGGGTCTGGCGTCAATGTCCGATTGTCTCGTCGCAGCCCGGCGTTCAATCGGCGACGCGTTTGCCGGGGTGCAGCGGTCCTGATGTCGAGGATCCAGGCCTTCTTTGCAGCGGCATCGGCATCGAGACCCAACGCCGAGCTGCTTCTTCGGAGGTGACACGTGGTCATGGTCACGCAGGAACGCGGCCCGGATGTCAGCTTGCGGGTGATCGGTCGTCGCGCGGATGCGGCCGCCGATCGACGTGCTGTTTCCAGCAATCTGGGACAGCGATACGCCCTACAGCCATCTAGTGGATTTGCGCCTGGCGCCGGAGGGGACGAGGGCGATCAAGTGGTGCGCGTTCACCGATCCACGATCGGGTTGGGCTGACCGGGTCAGCTCGAACGCCGACGCGAGTGGCTTCCGACACGTTTCCGCCGGCCGTCCCGGTCCGCGTTGAGCGATCGCCCGACGACGGTGATCCTGCTGCTTGCTGTACGTAGTTGGGGGAGCATCTGCCATCAGGTCGGCCAGTCGTGATCGAAGTCGGGGCCCCAGTCGTCGACCCGGTTGGGCACACCTTGGTGCCGAGGACCTCGGCGGCACGCCAGGACTCGCCGACGTCCTCCCATGCGCCCGAGCCCGACGGCGGGTAGACGGAACCGCTCGCGTAGGCGGTCCAGGTCCGGCCCTCCAGCCCCTGGTAGGAAGTGCAGCGGGAGGAATAGAACAGATCCGTGGTGAAGCCGCCGATGAGCTGCTCGATGTCGAAGGTGCCGCTCATGCAGATCGCCGACCGGAACAGGTGCGGCCAGCGGGAGATCAGCGCCAGAGAGTTGAACGCCCCGATCGACGCGCCGGCCACGATCACCTCCTGCGGGCCGAGCGGAGTCCGCGTGGATCGCCGGCACTACCTCGTGGGCGATCGCCTGCTGGAACTGGTTGAACAGCCAGCAGCGGTACTCCACCGACCCGTCGTGGGCGGTCATCGCCCGCCCGGCGACGCTGTCGCAGGAATAGACGCTTGATCGGCCTTCCTCGATGAAGGGCGTCAGGTGAGCGAGCAGTTGGTGCCGCTCGATCTCCTCCGCATCACCGCCCGCGGTCGGGAACACAAGCACCGGACGCCGTAATGTCCCCATCGGGCCAGGCTGATTGGCTGCTGCATCCGGTCGGATTCCCAGCGCTCCAACGCCTTCCAGCTGTCCATGCGGCCTTCCTGAGGAGTCGACTGAAAAATTGATCGCTCTCATTCGTACACGAACTTCTGGTCGCCCAGGATGCAACCAGGTCAGGCCGTCGCGCAGCCGGTCGCGCCAGTTCTCCCAGTTGTGCCCGTCGCGCGACTCGATGTAGCGCACCTCCCTGTGCCGGCCTCCCGGAACGTCGTGACCATCGACCGGTTAGGGGTGATCAGGGGCTCGCCTACATTCCGCAAGTCGCGAAGATCCGCTCCGACGATCCGCCGGGGCCAGTGCGCGGTAGGCGTTGACGAACTTCACCACCGGGTCGAAACCGGTCCGCCGCGGTGGTTGGCGCCGATGTCGGTGAATCACCAGGGACGCCGACTCCAAGAACAGCGATCCGAACAGGCCAGGGTAGTGGGCCGCGGTGGAAACCGCCGCCACCCCGCCGAAGCTCGACCCCATCAGTGTGCGCCCGCCGGGGGTCGGCACGAGCGGATAGAGTGTCGAGGAGGTACGGCGTCAGCTCGCGCGCTACGAACCGGGCGTGCGGTGCATGGTTGGCATACTCCACCAGCCGGTTGCCGGGTGAGATGAACGCCACCACCATCTCGGCCACCTCACCACGGTGGATCAGGTTGTCGAGAACGGTCCGGGCCGCGGCGTAGTGGAGATAGTCGGCGCCGTCGTGCACGATCATCAGCGGGTAGCGCACCACGGTCCGGAACCGCGCGGGAAGGTAGACCCGGAAGTGCACCTCGCGGCGCAGCGCCTTGCTCGTCAGCACCTGCTCGACCACGTCCCCTGGGCGTGCCTCCGGGTCGGGCCGGCACCAGTCCGGCACCTCGTACCCCGTGACCGAGAGCACAGAGCTGGAGCCGACATGGCCCGTGCGCGAGCCTGGGGTTGAGCGGGTCGTTGACGTACTGCTCCCGGCGCTCGCCGCGGACCAGTTCGAACTGGTACTCCACCCGCGATCCCGCAGGCAGCTCTGTGGTGACGTACCAGAGGTCGGTGTCGTAGATCCGGCGCAGCGGGAGCGGGTCCGCCCACCCGATCACCCGGTGCCGGACCATCACTTGGTCGGCCTCCCACGCCACAGGAACGTCGCCCGATCGTCCTCGACGATCAGGGCACCATGCCGCTCCAGGAACCGGTCGATGGCGGCGCTGTCGAGGGGGCGCCGGTCGATCAGACGGTTGATGGCCAACTTTCGGTGGCGCCTACGCGTCGGACTGGGCGTGATCGTCATGGATTGTCCCCGAAGCTGTGGACGATCCCGTCATCACCGATCACTCGCGCCTCAGCCGGCAGCTCGCCGTTCAGGGCTGAGCACGACGCGGGCCCCGTCGTCCAGCAGGAGGCAGCGGGCGTCGCCGAACCGGCGTGCCAGGACCCGGAGCAGCATCGGGTCGTCCATCTCGCAGAGCGGCGTCGGGCGTGCGGCATCGCCACGATCCGCGGTGCCCGTCCGAGCCCGCGGTCCCAGATCTCTGAGCCGACCACCCCGCTGGGTCCCCGGTCGTGGTAGAGGACGACTCGCTCGGTGAGACTCATCGCCCCGGCGGACCAAGCAACGACCGGCTGCTGTGGCGTGAGGTTCGACCTCGAACAGCTTCAGGCAGCGGAGGAGGTACCCGACATGCCCCCGGCAATCGCGATCACGCTCGCCTGCCCGACTGCCTCGGCCACCTCGGCTCGGTGCCGCTGGATCGGCTCGCTCTCCTCTGGCGGGGCGGCTGCCTGGAACTCGCTGTGGAGTTGGTAGACGGCGTCGAGGTACCACTGGTCGATACCCTGAACCACCCGGACCCCGTCAGCGAGCGCCAACGCGGCGAGGTCGGTCCGGACGGTGCGCCGCTGGACGGTATAGACGCTATCGAGCGCCCGTTGGAGCCGGAGCGAGTAGATCCCGGCCAGTTCGTCCACGGCATCGGCATGGGCGAGCGCGGCCGCCGCGAACCGTCGGTCGCTGTCGAGCACGTCGGCCAGCCGGCCATAGAGGTGCAGGTGCCGGCCCCGACCGTCCAAGGTGGCGTCGAGCTCGTCGGTGTCGCTCTCGCGGTCCCGCCAACCCGCAGTCACCGTGGCGACCGCGCCCTCGGGTGCGATAGTGCGGATCACCGCGCCGACGGTCGTGCGGAACCGTTGGGGCCCGAGCAGGACCGTCTTCATCCCGCGGCCGCGTGCGTCATCCAGCGTGCACCCACCTCATCCGGCGTGTACCTGAATCGTGCGCCCCACGTCGTCGAGCATCCCGCGCAGGGTGTCGTAGTCAGGGTGTCTCATCCGGACCCAGGCGTTGGCCATATAGCCCGCCTCCACGGGCTGGGTGCCGCTGCCCGGGTCCGGCAGGTGCGCGTCGAGGATCCAGGGACCGTGCCGCTGCTGGATCTCATCGACTCCGGAGTAGCCCTGGATCCGGCCGTCCTGAGCTCGGCCGCAAGGCGACGATGCCGGCGGAGTACGCCCGCGACAGCGGACCCGCGACCGAGCCGTGCACGATCGCCTGGGCCCACTCCCGGTAGACATCGGTGTCGTTGGCCGCTGAGTAGAGGTCCCAGGCGCCGACGCCCGGTGGGCGGCAGCCGATCTCGGAGAAACGTAGCTCCCTGGGTCCGGCGAACCACTCCATGTGGGTCGCCGAGGTGCCGATCCCGAGCGCCCTGATGACCCGGGCCCCCATCTCGCGGACCTCTCCGTAGAACGAGGAGTCATCGATCCGGTTGGTGGTGACGAACTGTGGCGAGATCCATCGGTGCCGCATGGCCTCGAGGACGGTGGGGTAGTAGTGCGTCATCCAGTCGTGCGCGACGTGGCCGTCGATGGCGATCGTGTCGTAGAAACCCTCGTGCCCTTCGACGAACTCCTCGATCGCGATCGAGTCGGCGTCCCCGAAGCGCGACGAGCGCCTGCTGCAGATCGGCCATCGAGTCCACCCGGGTGGTGCCGAGCGCTCCCGCCCCGGCGCGGGGCTTGAGGATCAGCGGGAAGCCGATCGCATTCGCGAAGTCGACCGCGTCGTCGACGTTGTGGGCGGCGGTCGACGCGGCGGTCGGGACGCCGGCCTGGCGCAGCGCATCCTTCATCGACGGCTTGTCCCGGCACAGCCACGTGGTCAGCACCGAGGTGCCAGGGATGTGCGGGCCTCCCGGACCCGCGCGGCCGCCATCTGGTGGGACTCGATCGTGGATTCGAGCCGGTCCACCCACATCAACCCTTGCGCCCATTCCACTGCGGCGTTCAGCTGACCCTCGTCGGTGACGTTGGATACCCGGTAGTAGGCCCCGAGCTGGCCACGCAGTTCGTCACCGAGCTCGTGCTCGGCGTACTCACCGACTCCGATCACGTTGGCGCCCACCCCGGCCAGCGCTGCCACGAACCGACGCTGGTTCTGCGGGAAGAACGGCTCCACGAAGATGATGTTCACGGACGCCCCTCATCGGTGGGGCGCGGCACGTGGTACTCCTGCGGGCTGAGCAGCGAGCACACCCGCCTCAGACTTGATGATCATCCCCACCGGCGAAGCCGGGATGTTGGTCGTCTCGGTCACTCTGCTTCTCCTCATCTATGGCGTGGGAGCAACGTGATGGCCGCTCGGCTTGTCCAAGCTAGTCGCCCCGGCTCGGGCACATCCCCCAGGCCATGGTGGAACTCGAGCGTGCGTCGTATCTGGCCCGTGGTGACCAGGTGATCTCCCAACGGTTGCCCTCGGGGTCGGCTATGAACGCGGAAAAGCCCGCCCCACGACCGGTCGGTCGCAGCGGCCACCGGAGTCGCACCGGCGGACACGGCCGCATCGAGACGCGCTGTCGACCTCATCCCGGCTATCCACTGTGCAGGCCAGCGTGACGCCTGGACCACCCCGTCGGGGCGGTGCTATCGGGCGCTGCCTCGGCGGTCAGGTCGCTCAGTGGGAAGAGCGCCAGCAGGACACCGCCGAGGAGAAAGCCGGTCCAGGAGTTGTCACCGATAGGCAGCTCAGGCCAGCCCAGCGTCCGGTAGAACGAGCGGAGGACGCCCATGTCTCGTACGCCCAACGTGACGATGGATAGCCGGGCGGGAGTCTCGGTCATGTTCAGATCCTGCCAGGACGGACGACGTCTCCGTTTTGCATCCTCAAAACCACCCATGTTTTGAGAGCCCGCTGCGCATGCTCGGCATCGCAGGCGTCGAGCGATCAACGACGGCACGACTACCAGATGACGTCACGGTGTCGGCGGGGACATCGAATTCCAGGCCCCGACTGCGAATCGACACGTCCCGAAGCGGTGTATTTCCGCAACGGCGGCATCCGGCAGTATGTCCCGAAAGCCCGCTCGACTGACTGCTCTCCGTCAGGAGCGGGATGTCCTCTCGATGACTGTGGTCGAGATTCAACCTCGAGGAGCCTCAAGTTGACGACGCCCACACCTGAGGCGACAACGAAGCGCTCCTTTTTTGTTGTCAGGGAAGGCTGGCCGTATCTGCTCGCGCCGCTAATCCCGGTCGCGATTGTGCTGGAGTTCGCTCCATGCAGACCCCGTGCTGATCTTTGCCGCTTCCGCGCTCGGCGTCATCCCGACTGCCGCACTCTCATGGGGCGCGCCACCGAGGAGCTTGCGGCTCGCTCGGGTCCCGGCATCGGCGGATTCCTCAACGTTACGTTCGGGAACGCACCTGAGTTGATCATCGCGTTGTTCGCGCTCGCTGCCGGGTTGCACGAGGTCGTGAAGGCATCCGTGGTCGGGTCGATCTTGGGCAACATCTTGCTCGTCATGGGCGTCTCGATGCTTGCCGGCGGGCTGCGACGCGACCGGCAGTTCTTCGAAGCACGTGCCGCATCAGCGCAGTCGCTGATGCTTCTTCTGGCCACCGTCGCCGCATGATCATGCCGGCCATCTTCCAGCTGGTCTCAGGCGGCGGCCTGCCGAACCCACTGCGCGCGCCGTGGAGTTTTCTGACCGACCTCGAAAACACTGTCCGTCGGCGTCGCGGTGATCTTGCTCATCTCGTACGCCGCCGGACTGCTGTTCTCCCTCAAAACCCACAAGGACCTGTTCAATCCCAGTCACGACGAAGAAGACCACGGCGGGAGCCATGGACGGTGCGTCGCAGCGTCATCATGTTGGCGGGCTCGGGCGTCGCAGTCGGCGTGATGTCAGAAATCCTGGTGAGCTCCATAACCGAGGCATCCGAAAGCCTTGGGCTCTCACCGTTCTTCGTCGGCATCATCCTCGTCGCCGTCGTCGGCAACGCCGCCGAGCACTGGGTCGCGGTCTACTTCGCCCGAAGAAACAAGATCGGCCTGGCCGTGAACATCGCAGTCGGATCCGCAGCCCAGATCGCCCTGTTCGTGGCACCCGTCCTCGTACTCGCTTCGTTCGTCATCGGTCCCTTCCCGATGGCACTGGTCTTCAACGGGTTCGAGATCGGCGCGATCTTCCTCGCGATCCTCGTTGCGGACGAGATCACTCAACGCGGAGAGTCCACGTGGTACGAAGGTCTGCAACTGCTCGCCATCTATGCGGTGCTGGGGCTGACGTTCTTCTTCGTGTAGTCGCCCCAAACATCGTCGCCGACGACGGTCGCTGCAGGCGCCGAGCCGCCTCGACCACCGATCACGACATCGACGGATAGACCGTGAACGCCTGCGCAAGATCGTCTACAGTCAGCTTTCGATCCGACCGCCACCGCGATCGGATGGATCAGCTTGCTCGCTCGCTGAGCGACAACAACGCCTCCGACCATCCCCGTACCTGGCCGGAAGAACAGCTTGACGAACCCGTCGTGAACACCCTGCATCTTGGTCCAGAGTTGCCAGTGAGTTGCAGCATTTCAGTGGCCGAAGTCACCGCGGTCGACCGTGTCCTGGGACCAGCCTACTGTGGCGATCTCTGGTGCGGTGAACACGTTCGCCGAGACGGACATGAGGTTAGGCGGCTTGACTGCGTCGTCGCGTCAGTTGGTTTCCAGCGCCAGTCTCAGTTTTAGTCTCATTCGCGACCGTTCATTAGGGTTCATGATCGGTCGTCCCGCGGGTAATCGCCGCCTCGCGGCGTGATCCGAACATTGCTGACGGGCCGAGGGCAGACTTGGAAAGCGGGTTGGGTTAACGCCGCCTCGCGGGTTCGAATCCCGCATCCTCCGCCGCTCCGACCAGGGGAAACGCTGAGGCCGACCCCGGGCCTTGGTCCTTTGCTCATCCTGGATGGATCGATGAGCCACGAGCAGCTGCACGCAGCTCATCAGGGAGGCCCACGACCCGTCGGCTAGCCTGCGACTTCGCCTCACCGACCTCCGGATTCAGCCTTATGTATCAAGGGCGGCGCTGCGCGCCTGCCGTCGCTACGCGTGTCCTCGCTGCGCTGCGGGCCGCTCCGCGGCGAGGCCCTCCGATACATCACATCTCAAGCGAACACGATGAATCGTGCCGCAAGCGGATCGTTGACGACGATCTCCGTTGTCATCGACACCGAAACAAAGCATCTTGCGTTGAAGGTCGCGGAGAGTCTGCTCGTCGGGGAACTGACGCCCCTCGCTCCAGTGAGTCAGTCCCGCTCGGCGTCGCGGCCCATGAAGTGCTCGACCATCCCATAACGCCCATGACCGTCCGCTCAGGAACACCAAAGATCAAGAGCACTGTGGCTGTGTATGAAGCGATCCAGGGACGCCATGCCGTCTGCATGATCATCAGGCATGGTGGGCCGCGCGGTGGCGGGCGAGGACATCGAGACCGAAGTCCGAGGTGGGATTGCGCCACACCGAGTGAGCGTGGTTTGCGTTGTTTTGGGCGTTATCCCACTCGATCAAGAGCCGGGGACCCTGCAACCGGTAGTAGTGCGGCTCGCCCGGGGCCGTCGGTCCGGCCCAGGCAAAATGGACAGCGTCCAGGGCCGCATCGTCGTTGTAGCGGTGCAGCGGAGATACGCCGGGCGGTGCTCGGTCGAGGTAGGTGGCGAGGAGGGCTCGTAGCATCTCGCGTTGCTCGGCATCGAGCTCCGCGGCCGGCAGGCCCTTGGGTTCGATCGAGTACGCGACGGCGTCGTGCTCGGCGCCACTCAGCTCAGCGACCTCCTCAATGGCGTCGCGGAGCGGCTGCAGCTTCGCCTGCTCCACCGGGATCACCGAACCGCTCCTCGCGCCAGATGCCAGCCAGCGGCATGACCCGTTCGCCATCGGTGACGTATGTGAGGTTGATGGTGACGAAGTCGGACGGAGCCTTGGGTAGCAGCATCGCGCGGGCGGCGAGCTCAGGCCGCAGCGAGCGCACCGGGTCCCGGCCCAGATCCTCCACCAGCGCGAGTGGGCGGTTCACCGCTCCTCCCAGCAGCGGCGACGTCGCGGGATTCGTGCCCAGGAAGCACGGCGTTGTCGCGACGAGCACGCCGTCCACCACGAGATTGTTCAACGAGATGTGATGGCCACCGAACCGCCAACCCCACAGACCTTCGTCGCCCGGCTCGCCGAACACCCGCAGGTAATACTGCCCAGGGTCGCGGCCGCGTTCCCGGCCGAAGCCGGCCTTGAACCCCTCGATGTAGTCGAGCACGTTCTCCAGGCCCATGATCGTCGCGACCGTGACGTACGCGGCGGCGGAGAGCCCGGTCGAGACGAGCCGCATCGCGGCCCGCTGTTGCGCGGGTCGCTGCTGATTGATGGTGAGGCCGCCGTGGTCGGTCGGGGTGTAGAACCAGCGGCGACGCTCGTTGTCGCTCGGCGGCGTCGGCCGGGGCAGCTCCCTCGCCGATCCCGCGCTGCTTCGCGTCGAGTGTGTCCAGCCACGCGTACGCCGCCTGGGCCATCCGCGCCGCCACCTCGCGACGGGCCGCGATGTCATCGTCGACCAGGCCCACCACGCAGTGAATCTAGCGCGGGAGCGGCGGCGGCCGGAACCGGGCAGCGACGCCCAATCATCACGCCGCCTAGCTGTTGTGCGGGAAACGTCAGGACGTGCCAGTCCTTGACCCCCTGGCGGGCCCGTTCGATCCTTGGATTGTGTCCGGGCGACTGCTGATGACCAAGAGCGAAGCCGCCGACCAGCTCGGTGTTTCCCTGCGCACCATCGAGCGCCTGATCTCCGCCGGACGTCTGCCGCTGGTGCATGTCCAGGGCACCGAGCGCCACGAGGTGGCGCGCCTCTAGGGAAGGCAAATGATGACATCCACCACTGACCAGCGGACCGACCGCCTTGCCGCGCTGCGGCACTCGGCGTACCGGATCCGGCGCTACGCGCTTGGACATGGGTGAGGTGCAGGGGCAGGGGCTACATCGGGCAGGCGCTGGGTGTCGCCGACATCCTCGCCGTGGTGTACATGCGACCAGCTGCGGTTCCGGCCCGAGTGACCCACACTGGCGAAGGCGGGACCGGTTCCTGCTGTCGATCGGCCACTACGCCATCGCGTTGTACGCGGCGCTGGCCGAGGCCGGCATCATCCCGGTGGAGGAGCTGCAGACCTACGGGCTCGGATGACTCGTCGGCTGCCCATGTCCGGCAATGGCGTCCTACACGCCCGGCGTGGAGATCTCCGGCGGATCGCTGGGTCACGGGCTCGCCTGTTGCCACCGGGCATGGCGCTCGGCCTGCGCCACCATCGGGCAACCCGATGCCCCGCAGTGTTACAACCTGCTCTCCGACGGCGAACTCGAACGAAGGCTCCACCTGGGAGGCCGCACTGGTCTGCGCCCACCACGGCCTGGACAACGTGACAGCGATCGTCGACGTCAACGCCTTGCAGGCCGACGGCCCGACCGCACGACGGTGCTGCGCACCGAGCCCATCACCGACAAGTGGCAGGCCTTCGGCTGGCATGCGCTGCGCGTGGACGGCAACGACATCGAGGCGCTGGTGGCCGGCTTCGACGAGCTGCGAGGCCCACGCCGGCTCGCCCGTCGGTGTTGATCTGCGACACCCGCATCGGGCTGCGGCGTCGCCGCTGCTGGAGAACTCGGGAGAAGGCGCACTTCATGCGCGTCGACGCACGACGAATGGCAAATCGCCCGTGACCAGCTCGAGGAAGGACTTGCGCGGATGAACGCCACAGACCGCCCAGCGCAGCCCCAAGCTCACCACCTCGGCGATGATCGCCTCGTTCGCCGACCCGGGCCAGCCCACGCACCAGCGCCCCGTTCGGGCATGCCCTGGCCCGACTTGGCCGATGAGCGCCCGGAGATCGTCGGGCTCTCCGCCGACCTGGCCAAATACACCGACATGCACATATTCGGCGAGGCGCATCCGGAGCGGTTCTTCCAGATGGGCATGGCCGAGCAGGCGCTGCTCGGCGCCGCCGCCGGCCTGGCCGAGGTGGGGCTGGTGCCGTTCGCGTCCACGTACTCGGTGTTCGCCACCCGGCGCGCGTACGACTTCTTGTGCCTGGACATCGCCGAGCCGGCGCTCAACGTCAATGTCGTCGGCGGCGCTGCCCGGCTTGACCACCGGGTACGGGCCCAGCCACCAGGCCACCGAGGACCTGGCCATCCTGCGCGGCATGCCCGAGCCTGACGATCGTCGACCCGTGCGACTGCGGTGGACATCGAGCAGGCCGTGCCGGCGCTGGCCGTCGCACCCGGACCCACCTACCTGCGGCTGCTGCGCGGCGCAGGTGCCGACGGGTGCTCGACGAGTACGACTACCACTTCGAGTTGGGCAAGGCCGCCGAGCTGCGCACCGGCCGCGACGTGGTGCTCATCTCCACCGGGCTCATGACTATGCGCGCGCTGGCCGCCGCCGATCGCGGCTCGAGGCCGACCATGTCGACGTGGCGGTCGCTGCACGTGCCCACCATCAAACCCGCTCGACACGCCAGGCGATCCTGCGGGCCGCGCGACACTGACCGGCTTATTGTCACCATGGAAAACCACACCATCGATGGGCGGTCTCGCCGAGTCCGTCGCCGCCACGCTGGCCTTCGCCGGAAGGCCGGTCGGCGCATCGCACCCATCGCGCCTGCCTGATGAGTTCCTCGCCGCCGGCGCCCTACCCACGCTGCACGACCGCTACTGGACTGTCGACCGACGAGGTCGTCGCTCGGATAAAGATCGAGCTTGGGCGCCACGGCCGCACGGCCACGGCCCCTGGGTTGCCGACGAAGAGCCGCCGACCGCGTGACAAAATGACCACACAAGATCCGGCAGAACAATCCGAATCATCGATCGACTCCCCGCCTCGGCTGCTCGACCATCTCATTTCGACGTTGGCCGCTCTCAGGGGCATTGGCCCAGATCAAGGGGCAGGGCTTCGGCGAAACTGACCTGGGTTCCCTACCCGGAGTCTGCGACCATGTCCCGATCCCACTGCCCGCCGACCGCGTCGACGAGTTTGCGGAACAGATCCTCGACAGCCGCGTGACAGTACAGACTGATCAATGCCGATGTCGCCGACATGGATGACCCTGACCTGGACGCAGCTGAGATGCAGCGGCGACTCCGGACTCTGGTTGACCTGGCCAAGGCCATCGGTACGTCCACAATCATGCTGCCGTGCGGCCAACAGGGCACCGAGCCACGCACCGAGTTGTCTCGCGACATCGCGACGGTAGCTCGTACTCTTACCGCAGCAGCGGAGTATCTCAGCGGCGCGGGTTGAGTCTGCTCGTGGAGGCACCGCATTCGCGGCGCCTGTGCGCCACCGTCCAGCGGTCCGAGATGTTGTACGACGCGCTTGAGATGAGCCCGTCGGCGCAGTACTGGACTTCAGCCACGTCGTTGCGAGCGGTGATGACGAGGTCGATGCAGTCCGCCGCCTTGACGGCCGAATCGGACATGTGCATCTGCGTGATGCCGTCGTCGGCGACATCAATCTGAGCATCGGACGCGGCGAGGTGAACTTCCCGGCCGCCATCGATGCGCTCATTTCGAGCGGATACCAGGGCCACTACAGCCTCGAGCTGGAAACTCACGACATCTCCGACGCCGAGCGGCCAGCCGAAGCCGGACCGCGCCGGCCGCTACATCACGTCCCTACTACTGCGCTGACCAGACACCCTTTGAGGAAGCCATTCCCGTATCCGACCAGACCGCCATCGTTACCGGCGCCGGCTCGAAGCGCGGCATCGGGCGCGCCACGGCGCATGCCCTCGCCGCGGCTGGCTGGAACGTCGCGATCCTCGACCTTGACGAGCCCGGCGCGAAGGAGGCTGCTGATGGGGTCGCTGAGCGGCACGGAGTTCAGACCCTAGGCATCGGCTGCGACGTCACCGACGAGGCGTCGGTTGAGGCTGGCGCTGGCCTCCCTCGACGGATCGATGCCTCCGGTCGGGGCATTGGTCAACAACGCCGGCATCACGCTCCCCGACCCGATTCCTCGAGGTCACGGGCGAGGAGTGGGACCGGATTTTCGCCGTGAACGTCCGCGGCTCCTACAACATCACCCGCCGCGTCGCGCCGGCGATGGCGGAGCGCGGTTTCGGCCGCATCGTCTTCCTGTCCTCAGTCTCAGCCGAGCGGGGCGGCGGAATATTCGGTGCCGTTGCATACTCGGCGGCGAAGGCCGCGGAGCTCGGGTTCGCACGGGCGCTGGCCCGTGAACTGGGGCCTCACGGTGTCACGGTCAACGCCGTCGCTCCCGGCTTCATCGAAACCGACATCAGCGGCGGAGCGCTTACGGGCGAACGTAAGCCGCAGACTCGTCGCCCAGATCCCGGTCGGCCGCGGTGGCAACGTGAACGACGTCGCCGATCTCATCACCTTCCTCTGTCGCGAGGAGTCGGGCTACATCACCGGCGTCACCTACGACGTCAATGGCGGCGCGCACATCCACTGACTCCGTAGGTCGCGGGTTCAGACAGAACACTCGATGACCTATGGCCGACCACGAGAACGATCGGCCAGACATCCCCGGCAGATGGTCGCCGCCGCTGCGGGATCGAGCCGGATGCCCGAGCCCTGATTCGTGAAGCTAACGGCCGCCAACGCAGAACTCGCGTGCTGTTGTCAACATTAGGCAGTTAGCTGTTGGCAGTTGACGAGATACGCTAAGGTCGCACCAATTCGGAGAGGAGAGGCGATGGCCGCAGAGCCACTTGCCGGCCTAGACCGCAGCACCTTGCGCGAGCGGGCGCTTGAAGCGCTTCGTGGTGCGATCACCTCGGGCCAGTACCGTCCAGGGATCCCTCGGTGAGGAGCAGGTTGCCGGTCGGCTGGGAGTGAGTCGCGGCACGGTCCGCGAGGCGCTCCGGCATTTGCAGCAGGAAGGGTTGGTAACCCCCGGAGCGCGCGGCATGTTGCGCGTACACAGCCTCACCCCTTCCGAGGTCCGGGATCTCTTCCAGGTACGTGGAGCGCTGGAAGAATTGGCTGTCACGCTGCTCATCGGCTCGCCGAGACGGAATGCCGCGGTGGCGACGCTGCGCAAGTCGTTGTCCGATTTCGACGACCCACGCCGCGACTTCAGCGCCCACATCGACGCCGACCTTGGCTTCCATCTATTGCTTTGCCAGCTGTCCGAGAACTCGGTGCTGATCGACGCCTGGCGCCACTTGGAGGGTCTGGTACGCATCACGATCCTCAGCAGTGGCGACGAGCACTATTCAAACATCATGTCGGGCAGCCTCCATGCCCCGATCGTCGACGCCATCGAAGCCGGCGACGCAGCCCAAGCGGTCAAATCCATACAGAACCACATGGCGCTTGCCGCAGACCGGCTAGCCAGTCCCGCCGGCAGCCGCTGAACCGGCGTTATCCACACGCCGGAGGCAGAGCGCGCGCCGGCGCCGAGAGCGGGGTCGGCTGAGACCGCCCGCCGTGCGGAGGAGAGGACGACAATAAGAATGATTAGGCGAGACCCAATGAGTACCGTGCCGCGCGGCCCGGCGCCGGTTCGGTTGGCGGGAGTAGTGCACCGACAGACGACTGGAATTGCCGAGTTGCCGAGCCCGCCGCCACAAGCGTGGCGCGTGTGCTTCGTGCCCGGATAGGAAAGGATGTTCCGATGACGACAGGTGAGATGACGGTCGCTCCAGGCAGCCGCAGCGCAGACGAGTGATTGAAGACCGCAAGGCGCCGCCGGCTGCGGTAGTGATCTTTGGCGCATCGGGGATCTGACCGCGCGCAAGCTTGGCCCGGCCGTGGAGAACCTGGCCCGGCACAAGCGGATACCGGCGGAGTTCGGGGTGGTTGGGGTGGCCCGCACGCAGATGGACCCTGCTGACTTCCGAGCCAGGATGGCTGGCGCGGAAGGCTCGGTGATGCCCGCGCTGAACGAGGGCTTCCGGTACGTAGCTGGCGGCTACGACGATCCGGATACCTATCGCCGGCTGCGGGAGACCCTCGAGGCGCTCGATACCGAGCGCGGAGCTCCGGCGAACCGGTTGTTCTATCTCGCCACGCCGCCGGAGGCGTTCGGCCCGATCATCGACGGGCTGGCCGGCGCCGGTTTGAACCGATCCCCTGAAGGGTCGTTCTCCCGCATCGTCATCGAGAAGCCCTACGGGCACGACGAGCGCAGCTCCCAGGCGCTGGACGATCGGGTGCATGCGGCCTTCGCGGAGTCGCAGGTGTTCCGGATCGACCACTACCTGGGCAAGGACACCGTCCAGAACTTGCTGGCGCTGCGGTTCGCCAACGCGATCTTCGAGCCGATCTGGAACCGGACCTGGGTCGACCACGTGCAGATCACCGTCGCAGAGACCCTCGGCGTCGGCACTCGCGGCAGCTTCTACGAGCACGCCGGCGCCACCCGCGACATCCTGCAGAACCACGTGCTGCAGGTGCTGGCGCTGGCGCTGATGGAGCCGCCGGCCTCGTTCGAGGCAGAGGCGGTCCGCAACGAGAAGGTCAAGCTGCTGCCAGTCGATCCGGCTGCCGACCATGGACGACATCGACCGGATCGCCGTCCGCGGCCAGTACACCCGCGGCGGCACCGCGGACGAACTCATGCCCGGCTACCGGGACGAGCCGGGCGTCAACCCGCTCAGCCGCACCGAGACCTATGCCGCGCTCCGGTTAGACGTCGACAACTGGCGCTGGGCCGGGGTGCCGTTCTACATCCGCACGGGCAAGCGGCTGCCCAAGCGAGTCACCGAGGTCGTGCTGCAGTTCCAGCGCCCACCACACCTGCCGATCCGGCTCGACCAAGCTACCGGACTCTCCCCGATGCACTGATCCTTGCGGATCCAACCCGACGAGGGCATCACCCTGCGGTTCGGTGCCAAGGTGCCCGGCCACAGCTTCCAGGTCCGCTCCGCGACGATGGAGTTCAGCTACGAGGCCACCTTCGTCGAGGAGTCTCCCGAGGCGTACGAGCGGCTCCTGCTCGACGCCCTGATCGGCGACCCGACCCTGTTCATCCGCTCCGACGAGGTCGCCCAGTGCTGGCGCATCATCGATCCCATCATCAGTTACTGGGCCGACGACACCCGGCCCATCCCGCTCTACGAGGCCGCATCCTGGGGGCCCACCGAAGCCGATCGCCTCCTCGAACGCGACGGCCGGGTCTGGCGAAACTCCCAAGGACCGTGAGGTCAACATTGGGAGAAGAGCCTGCAGCGGCGAGGCCGACATCGGCATAGACCTCACGGCCTTCACTGCCGGCCGATTCTGGCTTACGGCCGTTGCTGGTCTCCTAACCTCTCTACGTCGACGAGAGCAAGTCTCGGGGTTATCTCCTCGTCGCTGCCTCTCTGTACGGCGATCACCTGAGGGCTACCCGAAGGAAGTGCGCAACCCTCATCCTCCCCTGGTCAACGCAGCCTCCACATGAAGGACGAGCGTGACTCGCGGAAGCGCGAGATCGCCGACACGATCAGCGGAATGGGAAACCATCGGGATGCGGGTCGTCATTTACGACGCTGGGAGAGGCGGCACTGAACGTGATCGACGGGCGCGCCACCTGGAGGCGCTGGTCAGAGCACGCGCTTGAATACAAGAAGGCCAGGGATCGTATTTGACCCTCGACGAGACTCTGGCATCCGGCCGCCCACTGCCGTGCAACCATACCCAAACCTCACTCGTCTGATTGGGTGAATTGGGATCTGACCTGCGGAAACGCGGTTCGAACACAGCGCTTCAGTCGACGCGGCCGTTCGTCAATCCACTCTTAGACGGCACCGCCTCCGGGACATGGACCCTGATCCCGGCGACTGGGATGACCGCGCTGTCGGCGGGTCTCCGAGCACCATCGATTCCACGCCGTCGGAGGCGAGCAGGTGTGATGGCAGCAGGCCGGCGGGGCCGCCCCGGATGATCGCAACCTGGTACGCATTGATCAACTTCCGCTCGAGGCTTGACCGGGTGGCCGGAGAGCGACCTCCATCCGGGCTTGCAGCTCCGCGACGCTGGCGCCGAAGGTCTCGGTGACGACGGCTCCATCGTGGGTGATCATGATGGTCGCGTAGTCGGTGTAGATCCGATCCACGCAGCCGAGCCCGGTCAGCGGGTACGTGCAGTGCGGGACGAGCTTGGCCGTCCTGTCCTTCGCGAACAAGGTCATCATCACGAAGACCGACTTGGCGCCGATGGCGAGGTCCATCGCCCCGCCCACCGCGGGAATCGCGTCCGGCGCACCGGTGTGCCAGTTGGCCAGGTCGCCGCCCTCGGAGACCTGGAAGGCGCCGAGCACGCAGACGTCGAGGTGGCCGCCGCGCATCATCGCGAACGAATCGGCGTGGTGGAAGTACGACGCGCCAGGCAGCTCGGTGACCGGGATCTTGCCGGCGTTGATCAGGTCCGGATCGACCTCGATCGGCGCGCGGCCGCACGGCCCATGTTGAGCATGCCGTTCTCGGTGTGCAGCACCACGCCTGACTCCGGCGTCAAGAAGTCGGCCACGAGTGGTCGGCTGCCCGATGCCGAGGTTCACGTACGAGCCCGGCGGGATGGCGGCGGCGACCGCCGCGGCGCAGCTCGTCCTTGCTGCGCGGGCCGCGGTCGAGGTGCTCAACCGGGGCGCTCGTCTCGATCATGCTCATTCGCGACGCCTGAGCTGCTCACCGTCGGCACCAAGATCGAGAATGCGGTCGACGAAGATGCCCGGCGTGACCACGACCTCCGGGTCGATCTCCCGATCTCCACGACCGCGCTGCACCTCGGCGATCGTCAACGCGGCCGCGGTGGCCATCACCGGCCCGAAGTTGCGGGCGGTCTTGCGATACACCAGGTTGCCCATCCGGTCCCCGACGTACGCGCCGATGAGCGCGACGTCGCCCTTGATCGGGTACTCCAGCACGTAGTCGCGCCCGTCGATCGTCTCGCTGTCTCCTTGCCCTCCGCCAGCGGAGTGCCGACCCCGGTCGGAGCAGAAGAACGCGCCGATGCCGGCGCCGGCGGCCCGCATCCGCTCGGCGAGGTTGCCCTGCGGCACCAGCTCGAGCTCGATCTTCCCGGCGCGGTAGAGCCCGTCGAAGACGCACGAGTCGCTCTGCCGCGGGAAGGAGCAGATCATCTTGCGTACCCGCCCGGCGGCCAGCAGCGCGGCCAGCCCGGTGTCACCGTTGCCCGGCGTTGTTGTTCACCACGGTCAGGTCCGTGGCGCCCTGCCGGATCAGCGCGTCGATCAAGCGTCACCGGCATCCCGGCCATGCCGAAGCCACCGATCAAGCATCGTCGAGCCGTCGGCGATCTCGGCGACCGCCGCGTCCGCGTCGTCGGTGATCAAGGTTCTCATGACAGCTCACCTGAGGTGTTCTCCACCACGACCGCGAGCGCCTGGCCGACACCGATGCAGATCGCCGCCACGCCCCAGCGTTCGCCGGCGTTCCTGCAACACCGTTCGCCAGCGTGCCGAGGATGCGGCCTCCGGAGGCGCCCAGCGGATGACCGATGGCGATCGCGCCGCCGCGTACGTTGACGATCTCGGGATCGATCTCCCAGGCGTCGATGCACGCGAGGGACTGCACGGCGAAGGCCTCGTTCAGCTCGACCGCGGACCAACCTCTGCCCAGCCGATGCCGGCTCGGCGCAGCGCCTGCTCGGCCGCCTCCACCGGCGCGTACCCGAACATCGGCGGTCCAGCGCGTGCGCGCCGCGACCGGCGATCCGCGCTACGGGAGCCGATCCGATGCGGTCCGCGGCCGTCTCGGACCGAGCAGCACGGCGGAGCGCGCCGTCGTTGAGCGGCGAGGCGTTGCCCGCCGTGATGGTGCCGTCGGGCCGGAACACCGGCTTCAGCGCTGCCAACGTCTGCCGGAGTGCTGCCGGCGCGGATCGCCTCGTCCCGAACGAGCTCGGCCCCGGGCACCTGACATCACCGAGGTCGTCGTAGAAGCCTGCCGCCCAAGCCGCGTCGGCCAGGCTGGTGCGAGCGGGCGGCGAAGCCGTCCTGCCGCTCCCGGAGATCCCGTACTTCTCGCGCAGCTGCTCGTTGCCCTCCCCAACGAGACGGTCCACTCCGCGGGCATCCGTTCGTTGACCAGCCGCCAGCCCAAGCGTCGTCGAGACCGCCGTCGAGGTTTCCCGGCGGGAACGGGCGGGCCGGCTTCAGCAGCACCCAGGGCGCGCGGGTCATCGACTCCACCCCGCCCGCGACGGCGACGTCGGCGTCGCCGGTCTCGATCGTGCGCGACGCGATCATGGCGGCGTCGAGGCTGGACCCGCACAGCCGGTTCACCGTGGTGGCCGGCACCGAAGTCGGCAGGCCGGCCAGCAGCACCGCCATCCGGCCGACGTTCCGGTTCTCCTCGCCGGCCCCGTTGGCGTTGCCCCAGACGACCTCGTCGATCGCGCCGGGGTCCAGGTCGCGGCGTCTTGGCCAGCAGCCCGGTGAGCACCGTCGCGGCAAGATCATCGGGGCGAATCTGCGCGAGTCCGCCGCCGAGCTTGCCGAACGGGGTCCGCGACCGCGGCGTAGACGTAGGCGGCAGTCATCGATCATCCTGGTCTCGTCGTCTCCTCGTCGGCCAGTACGGCCTGCGGCGATGCGGAACGCGGTGTTGGCGTCCGGTACGCCGCAGTAGATCGCGGTCTGCAACAAGACCTCCTTGATCTCGTCGACGCTGAGTCCGTTCCGGCGCGCGGCCCGTAGGTGCATGCGCCAGCTCCTCATGGTGGCCCCGAGCCACCAGCGCGGTCAGAGTGATCATGGAGCGACTGCGCCGGTCCAAGCCCGGGCGGGTCCAGATGCGTGCCCCAGGCGTACTCGGTGATGAACTGCTGGAAGTCCCGCGGTGAAGTCGGTGCGTAGCCGCGGTGGCCCGGTCGACGTGATCGTCGCCGAGCACCTCGCGTCGGACCTGCATCCCTGCCGCATAGCGATCCGCGTCATGCGCTCTCCGCGTCGAGGTGCTGCGGATGATCAGCTTCGCCGACCTCCTGAGGTGCCTCAGCCGGCGCCAGGTGCGCCACTCCGTCCAGGACGACAGCGCGCCCGCGCTGCACGCCGTCCGCGATCTCGGCGAGCAGGTCCGCGGCGGCGTCGCGAAGTCCTCAGCGCCTGCCACCGCGAGCACCGGAACAGCGATCTCGCCCGAGTCGGGAGCGAACGTCGAATCGCGCCAGCGCCTCGCACACCGCGACGTACGCCTCCGCGTCAGCGGCGTCCGTAAGGAGTCCAGCAGACCGAGCTGGCGACCTGCGGCTCGCGCTCGAGGAACCCGGCGCGAACCACCGCTGCGACTGACTGATTGACCACGACGGTGGTGCCCGAGGCGCGAACCCGCGCGACCCGCTCCCGCCAGCCCTCGGCGTCGCCGATCTTGGCTCCGGTGCACAGCAGCACCGCGGCGAGCGATCCGGTCAGGGCGCATCCAACAATGCCTGGAGCCCGACCGCACCGCCGAGCGAGTCGCCCGCGTAGTCACAGCCGACCACCCGGCTCGCCACGATCGGTCAGCACCCGATCGGCGAACGCCAGGACGCCGGCGGCGAGCTCTGCCATCGTGAACCCCGGCCGAGACCGGCTCGGTGTTTCGGCCATGACCCGGCAGATCCCATGCGACGACGTGGAATCGCTCTCCGAGAACGGCCGCACTGGCCGACCACAGGGCGGTGGCCGACGTGCCGATTGAATTGCCGAGCAGCAGCAGCGGCCCGGCACTCGGGTCGCTCAGCTGCACCCGGCGATCTGCGGAACGCTCATCGGACCACTCCAGACGCACTGAGCCGCCCGAGCCAAAACCCGTTCGATGATCGAGTCTCGGTGGCACCCAGATACTCTTTGCTCGGCTCGGCGCCGATCAGGCTCGGCCATCGCTTGCTGCTCTGCCTCGATTCCAGCTGCTGCTGGCGCAGGTTAGCGGCCATGCGATCTTGGTCGACGGCCAGGCCGGCGATCAACTCCGACGCCTGCGACGCCGCCACCACGGTCCGGCGAGCCAGGTCACGCAGCGTGGCCCACTCGGCGTGCCAGGATCCGTCCGGGCGTTCGTCGACGCTGGTGGCAGCGGCGAGGTGCAGGGTCGAGGCCAAGCGGCGGTGCCGGTCAGCGCGGCACGGCGGATCAGCACCGAGAGCACCGGATTGCGCTTCTGCGGCATGGTCGACGAGCCGCCGCCGCTGCCCTCGGCCAGCTCGGCGATCTCCGGCCGCGACAGCGTGGCGACGTCGGCGGCGATCCGTCCCGCACGCGTCGGTGCAGCCGACCAGGGCGTCGCCCGCGCGCGGTGACGACGCTCCGCGAGGTGTGCCACGGCACTGAGGAGCCAGTCCGAGCGCACCCGCGACCGACTCAACGAGCCGCCACGAGACCTGCGCCGGCTCTGATAGTCCGCAGAGCCGGGCCAGTTCGGTGGACGCCGCGAGCGTACCGCGCCAGCCCCCGAGCTGCACCGGCAAGCCGGGCCCGTGCGCTCGCCAGCGCCTCCGCCGGCGTCCAGCAGTCCGGTCAGCCAGTTGGCCGCCTTGAGGCCGAAGGTGATCGGTACAGCATGCTGGGTCAAGGTACGTCCGACCATCGGTGTGGACCGGTGCTCAACAACGAGTCCACGCAGGCCTTCGATCTGCCGCGCAGCTTCTCCGCGAGCCGGTCGATGACATTGCGGAGGCAGAGCATCAGTGCTGTGTCGAGGACGTCCGACTGGTGAGCCCGCGATGCAGCCAACGCGCAGGCTCGGAACCCAGCCGCTCGCGCAGCAAGCCTGGACCATGGCGATCACGGGGTTGCCGACCGCTTCCGCACCTGTCAGCCAGGGGCGCCAGGTCGTTCTCGCTCAGCAGGCCCCGGATCTCGGTCTGCGCCTCCGCCGGCGCGATTTTGTGTTCGACCAACGCCTCCAGCCACGCGTGCTCGACCGATCTCCATCGCCGTCAGCAGAGCCCAGTCGGTCATCAGGGCACCGGCGCGCGCCGTCCCCGGGCCAGAACAGCCGCCCGTCCCCGGGCGAGGTCGGGCTGGTCATTCTCTCAGTGTCCCGGGTAGCGCAGGAAGACCGTCTCCCCTCCCCTGCAGGACGATGTCGAACCGGAACCCGCCGTCATCGGCCCGCGCCATGAGCGTGGCCCGTTCCGGCTCGGGCAGCGATGACAGCAGCGGGTCGACGTCCAGCACCCCGGCGTCTTGCGGGAGGTAGGCCCTGGTGAAGAGCCGGTTGGGCAGCCCGCGAGCTGAACAGCGTGATGGCGAAGAATGCCGACTCTTGCTCGGCTCGGCACCGGGTTTGAGCGTGGTGAAGGTGTATGCTGCCAGTGTCGTCGGTGGATGCACGCCCCCAGCCGGTGAACGTCCAACCGTCCGGCGCAGGGATCCCTCGCTGCCGGCACGACTGACCTCGGCTTCGCCGCAGGCTGCCAGAGCTCGAGCAGCGCGTCCGGCACCGGCTGCCTCGCGCCGTCGGTGACCCCGGCCGTATAGCCGGACGGCCCGCGGATGACCAGGTGGCACCAGCTCGCTGTCGCGGTCGTACGGCAACGCGTACCCGAAGAACGGGCCGACCGTCTGTCCCGCGGTCGGCGGCAGCGCGAGGCTCACGCCGCGTCCTCCTCGTCCATCGGCGTACGCCGACGGCCGGTCAGCACAATGTCCCAGCGATATCCGGTGTTCCACTCCGTGCTGGCTCACGTCGTGGTCGTAGCGGCGCCACCAGCTCTGTCCCGGGCGTCGCGGCATCGACGACGGTCTGCAGGATCGGATCGAGCGGGAACAGCGGGTCGCCCGGAAAGTACATCTGGGTGATCATCCGCTGGGTGAACTCGGTGCCGAACAGCGAGAAGTGGATATGTGCCGGCCGCCACGCGTTGCGGTGGTTCTTCCACGGGTATGGCCCCGGCTTGATCGTGGTGAACCGGTAGGGACCCGTCATCGGCGGTCAGGCACCGGCCGACTCCGGTGAAGTTCGGATCGATCGGCGACGGATGCTGGTCACGCTTGTGCAGGTATCGGCCGCCGGCGTTGGCCTCGCCAGATCTCCACCAGCTGGCCACGGATCGGCCGACCATCGCCGTCCAGCACCCTGCCAGTGACGATGATCCGCTCCCCGATCGGCTCACCGCCATGCTGGATCGTCAGGTCCGCCTCGATGGCGCGACATCCCGATGGCCTGACGCACGGCGCCCACAGCTCGATCGTCTCCGGGTCCGCGTACCGCAAGTCCGTTGGTCGGGTGCCGGAGGATGGTGCTGCGGTACGGCGGGTAGTCCAGCCGGGGCTGGAGTTCAACTACGCCCGAAGCCCGGTAGCGGGCCTCGATCGCCTCAATCTCGGCGGTGATCACGGCCTGGCTGGTCGCGGCGCTGTCAGGGTCGGCCGGCCGGGCTGGATCGAAGGCTCTACCGTTGCTCCCATCGGCGTGTCAGGATTGTCGCACACGGCGAACGCTACCGGAGTCGCTCGTGTACGCGCTGACGTCCGAGGAGATGAGTTTCTGGGCGCGTACCGGCGTCTACCAACGTGTTCTCCGCTCTCAGGACGGCTGACGCGATGTCCCGACGGCCCATCGAAGCACCTGTTTCCCGATCTCAAGACGGCTCGCGTCGCTATCTCAGTCGATGCCCAGCGCTCGGCGGGCGCAGTCGGGGACCCCCACGTTCCCGCGTCTCAGGACGGCTGACGTGTAGGCCGACGGCCCATCGAACACTCTGCTTCCGCCGCCAGACGGCTCGCATCGCCCATCTCAATCGATGCCCCGCGCTCTCTCCCGACTCTCTTACTGTGGCCGAGCGGCAGATCCTACGCGACTCACGTTCCTAACCTTCGGCATGCGCAGCACGGGCGTTGGCTGCGATTGAACTGTGGGCGATCGACATTCTGGAATCGATTCAGAATTGTCGTTCGCCCACAGTTTCTTCCTCGTCCAACAGCCGCGCGGCGCTGCCGCCTCACCGACGCGAGCCGTCTGGGCCACCCTCAGGCGTAGAGACCGGCCCCCCGCGCGCTGCGCCGCCAGCCGGACGGGGCGTTGGCGGCGCCGCAGCCGTCGTAACCGCCGCGCCGCTGGACCATCTCGAAGAACACCTCGCCAACCGTGGCGGTGTAGAAGTGCACGAACTCTCACCCGCCCTCGCTGGTCGTAGAGAGACCGAGCTCATGCAGCTGGGCGACGGTCGCGGGGGCGAGGTCGAACCGGGCGACCAGGTCGTCGTAGTAGTTGTCCGGGACGGTGAGGAACTCCAGCCCGCGGTCCCGAGCCTCTCGGGCGAGGTCGACAATGCGGTCAGATGCTGAAGGCGACATGTTGGGGCAGTCCGGAACTCTCCAAGACCGGTGGAGCGACGTTCAGCGGCGACTCGGATAGACCCGTCGGCGGTCCGCATCACCTGGCTGCGAACGAGTCCAGTGGGTCCGGCCACTTCCACGGCCACCGAGGCGTCCAGCCCCCAGCACACTCGGTGTAGAACAACACCGCCTCGTCGAACTCCTGCCAGCGCTGCACCAGGTTCACGTGATCGATCCGAGCCGGCTGCACGGCGCCAGACCGCCCAGGCGCCGCCTCTCCCGTGCTCGAACTCCGCGGTCCACTCCGGCTCGATCCGCCTCCCGGCGAGGGGCAGAGGAAGATCTCGGTGCCGCCCGGTGCCCGAACCGCCTCGAGGGCCACCTCGCCTGCGTACGTCCGCCGGTACACCGGCGGAGCCTGCAGAGCCTTGGCGCGGGCCACCGCGCCGTCGAGGCTCTGCCGACGTCGAAACCCAGCGCCGCCAGGGTGCGGCTGCTGATCGCGGGCGTACTGCTCGTTGAGAATCACTCGAGCCCGGCCGGCCGGACCAGAGTCGTACGGGCTTGGTCGGTGCTTGCCCGCGGAAGGTGAAGCCGAGCTGGCCGAGCGTCTGCTCGACGTCACTGGTGTCCTCCGCCTTGATCTCGACGAAGTCGATCCCGGCCGGACTCGGTGTCCGCGGCAGTCTGACCAGACCTCCGCCGCCGACTGGAGCCGGACTCCGGCCGGCGGCCTGCTGCTGCGCCACCTGGTCCTGCAGCCAGACCAGCGAGCGGCGGGCGTGGGCCGCGGTCCGGGCGACGTCGGTCTGCCGGAATATGTCGTTGAAAACCTCCAGCGACAGCGGGCCGGAATATCCCGCGCACAGCACGTGGCTGAGCGAAGGCGGCGAGATCCCAGGCGCCCTCACCGGGAACAGCCGGTAGTGCCGGCTCCAGGACAGCACGTCCATGCTCAGTGCAGGGCGCATCGGCCAGCTGGACGTAGAAGATCTTCTCGCCCGGGATCTGCTCGATGCCGGCCGGGATCGTGGCCTCGGGACAGGATGTGGAAAGCTGTCCAGGCAGAGATCCGATCCGCGGGTGGTCGGCGCGCTCGACGATTCGCCATGAGCGGCGGTAGTCGTCCACGAACCGACCCCAGGCCAGGGCCTCGAACGCGACCCGTACGCCGTAGGCTCGCGCGAGGTCCCGAGTGCTCGGAGCTGGTCGGCGGACACCTCGTCGGAATCGATGGTGGCAGTCGCCACGTTGCTGCATACCAAGATCGTCTCGATGCCCAGCCGCTGCATGAGAGCGAACTTGGCCTCGGCCCGGCGCAGGTTGTCGGCCAGGAGCTCAGGGGTGACGCCCTCGAAGTCACGAAACGGCTGGTAGAGGTCGAGGCTCAGCCCCAGCCGCTTGGCGAGGGCTCGGATCTCCTCGGGCCCGGACTCGCTCGCCACCAGGTCCGGCTCGAAGATCTCGACGCCATCAAAGCCGGCCGCGGCACGCGCGTACAGCTTCTCGACCAGACTGCCGCTGAGGCAGACGGTGGCGGCACTGGTGCGTCATCGCTTGCCTCCGCACGGACGGTAATGTACCAAACAGTACATTAAACCTCCGCCCACGGTCATCCACGGCACTAGAGTTGCCCCATGTCCACGCTCGGCCAAGGCCGAACGGGTACGTGACGCTGAGCGCACCCGCGCCGAGCTGCTTGCCGTGGCCACTCAGGTGTTTGCAGAGGACGGCTACTCCGGCGCCCGGGTGGACGAGATCGCCGAGCGCACCCGCACCACGAAACGGATGATCTACTACTACTTCGGCGGCAAGGAACAGCTCTACCTTGCCGTTCTGGAGCATGCCTACGCCACGATCCGTGAGGCCGGAAGCAACCTTCCGATCGGTGACCTGGCTCCGGTCGAGGCCCTCCGGAAGCTGGCCGAGCTGACCTACGACCATCACCGCGAGCACTCGGACTTCGACTGCACGGCTCGTCTCGATCGAGAACATCCATCATGGCGAGTTCTGTCCGCCGGATCGACTCGTTGCGGACCCTGTCGGCGCCAACGGTTTCCCGGCTGGACGCGCTGCTGGCGCAGGGCCGTGCCGCCGGGCAGTTCCGGTCCGACGTCGATGCGGTAGACGTTCACCTGGTGATCAGCGCCTATTGCGTCTTCCAGGTTGCCAACCAGCACACCTTCCAGTACCTGTTCGGCCGCGACCTGGCTCGCGCCGGAGAACCGCGGCCATCTCCGCCGCCATGATCGGTGACGTGGTGGTGGCCTGGCTCACCGCCCGCTGAGCGAGTATTCACTACGTACGTACCGGTTAGTACAATAGCCGGCGACGTCAGACTCGAAGGGAGGCAGGCCGTGCTGCCTCGTCCGTATCTGGTCGGGCTGGTCGGCGCGGGCGTCGAGCTCCTCCCTGATGCCGACGCTCCACATGCTCGAAGCTCGGGCCCTCGGCCTGGACTACGTGTACCGCATCGTCGACCTGACGGTCTGGGCGTGCCGCCGTCGGAGATCGGCACCCTGCTGCACTTCGCCGCCGGCGCTCGGCTACGACGCCCTGAACATCACCCATCCATGTAAGCAGTTGGTCGTCGGGCACCTCGACGACGTGTCCGAGCGAGCCGCGCCGGTTGGGTGCGGTAAACACCGTGATCTTCTCCGACGGGAGCGACGACCGGCTATAACACCGATCAGCGGGGATTCGCCACCGCCCTGGCCACCGAGCTGCCCGGGGCGGTGAGGGACGTGGTCGTTCAGCTCGGAGCCGGCGGCGCGGCGCGGCGGTGGCCGACGCACTGCTCGAAAGCGGGGCCGAGCACCTGATCATCGTCGACCGGGACGACGACAAGGCCGTGGCCTTGGCCGGGCAGCTCGCGGCGCGGTTTCCGACGGCTCGGGTCGAGGCGAGCCAACCAGACAAGCTGCCGGTGGTGATGCCCGCGGCCGACGGACTCGTGCACTGCACCCCGACCGGGCATGGCGGACCATCCCGGCATACCGCTGGACGCGGCGCTGCTGCATGCCGGACTATGGTGGCCGACATCGTCTACCGGCCCCTGGAGACCGGTCTACTGCGCGCCGCCCGAGCCGCCGGCTGCCGAGTCATGCACGGCGGGCACATGGCCGTACACCAGGCAGCCGATACGCTCCGGTTGGTGACCGGGCGCGAGCCCGACGTCGTGCGGATGCTGCGCATGCTTCGCCCGTTTGGTCGACGACAGCCAAGCTGAGGCGTACGCCCACTAGCTTCGCTAGAGCTCGACGCTCACGCCTGCCGACCGATGGCCGGACCGATTTCCTGCCATGTTCCTGCACGGTGGGGGCTGGCGACTCGGCAGCAGGCTCTCGATCTTGTTCTGATTAGGCCAAGGGAAGAGCTGAGTTGTGACTAGAGCGAGCAAGTTCGGCCAATTCGTAGATGCGCGCCGAGGGTTCTGCGACGCCCGGACTGAGCACGACGCCATCGGGTCCATCGGCGACGTTCCATGCTTCGAGTCGGCAGGGGTAGCGCTCGAGGAGTTGATCAGCGCGGACCTTCGTGCCGAAGCGCAGGGTCAACTCCGGCGTCTCCGCCGCCGCGATGCCAGACGTAGACGAGGGTCCGATCGGAGGTGGTGAGTGATCCAGGGCGAGATGGTCGGCGTACCAGTCAGGGAGGCCCATCGGCCAGCCCGGAACCGCGTTCGCGATGTCGCGGCGGATGTCCTTGAAAAGCGTGGCGGCGTCGTGGACCAGCTGCAGCTGGTCGGCAGTCATCTCGTTGAGGAAACCAGACATGTAGAGGCGCGACCGCTGAGTCCGGTCACCATCGTGTAAGCAATCTCTTCATCACCCATCCACGCCTGCGGATAGGCCCAGTTACCGGCTTGTTCCGGCAGCATCTGCACCGGGGCACCCGCGGCGATTGCAGGGTAGAGCCGGAAGTCCTCCTGGTCAGAAGTCGACTGGAAGTCCAGTACTTCCAGCATGGCGAAATCGGCGCGCATGGCACCCGGAGCTGCAGTTCTCGAACACGACGTGCGGGTGGCGACGGCGGGAGTTCCCTGAGCCACTCGATGTGGCGCTCGGTTGTGGCCGAGGAGGCCTGCACCGACCGAGAACGCGTCGAGATCGGTTCCGGCGCCGAGTGTCACGTTGTAGTCGAGCTGAAGAAGCTGATGTCGAAGTCTGCGATGAGGCGATCGAAGGTCGCGTCCAGATGGGCACGGGCGGCGAGATGTCGTAGATCGAGGAAGTAGCGGTCGTGCTCCTCACTCGATGGGCCGTGGCGCTGCAGGGAACGCCTCAGCTGGCATGGTTTCCGCGATCGGGCTTCGGACACCCACGACCTCTGGCTCCAGCCACAGACCGGCCTTCATGCCGGCCGCATGCACGGCGTCGATGACTCGCTGCAGACCACCATCGGGGAATCGCCAGGTCGAGGGAACCCATTCGCCCACGGTGGGCCACCAGTCGGCGAGTTCGGTGTCGTCGCACCAGCCGGCGTCGATGCAGAAGCACTTCTGCTCCCGCCTGAGCGGCGGCGGCGACGAGCGGAAGGAGCCGGTCGGTCGTGGAGTTGCCGTTGATCGTGTTCATGTAGTCGTTGAAGACCAGCAGGCTGTCATTGTCGGCGTGTCGTTCTCTGCCGCAGCCACCGTCGGTGCCGGTCAGCTCGGCGACCGCACCTTCGAATCCGGTGCCAGAGATGGCGATCGAGGCCGGAACGGAGGTGAATTCGACCCCTGGTGCCAGAGCCTGCGTCCAGTGGTGATCAAGATCTTCGGGGCCGAGGAGTACCACGCCGACTGAGTCCTCACCTCCCGGACGTTGGTGACCTCCCAGCGCCATCCACCATTGTGCTCGATCTGCCAGGCAATGGACCGGCCGGTGGCGGCGTTTGCGATCACACCGGTCGGGAGTGCTCCAGCTGTCGTCCACGTCGATGTGCCGATCGCGGTGACAGCACCCCGCCGGGCTGGTTGTGCAGACTCGAGTTGAAGTCGGCGAGGCCCCGTCTGGCTCCACAGCGGTCGAGCCGTCCAGCGGTTTTCCCCCAGTTGCTCACTGATCCCGGAATAGAGGACCAGGTCCCGGGTCTGCTCGTCTGGGTAGACCAACGCACCCAGTGCAATCGATGACACGGCCTCCAGGACGACGGTCTCCAGCACCGTCGTTTCGGACGGTGGTGTGGACGCGTGCACCCTGGAGTCCGGGCGCGGCAGTAAAGGTAGTCGTGACCCGCAGGCCTGTCGACTCGTCGACCTGGACGATCTCTAGCCGCTCGACGTCCGGTTCGCTGGAGGTGGTGTGTTCCACATAAGCGCAGTCGTGATCCGACGCCGGTGTTGGTGAAACGGGTGTTGTTCCGAGACCGCCCGTCGCCGGTGATGATCAGCTCCACCAACGGTTGGGTAGTGCCCGTCGCCGTCACCGTGCCTGGGGCGCCGATCCCACTCAGCACGGCTCGGTACTCTTCGATGCCGTGAAGAGCAAGCTCAGTCGGCCTGCTGTCCACGCGAACTGCTGCGTCCCAGTCGCTCCGGCTTGATGAGCGAGTGGCTCAGCCGCGGGCACGAATGTGGTCTCGCTGTTGGTCACTGGGGTTCTCCTCGTAGGTGGGCACCTCGCTGGCCTCGACGCGCACGGTCGGAGGTGGCGAAGAGCGAGGAATCAACGGTGGGCGTTGAGCGCATCGCGTCCAATCATCAGGGTGTGGATTTCGCTGGTCCCGTCGAAGATTTGGAGGGCCTTGCTGTCTCGAAACAGTCGCTGCACGCGGCTGCTGTGGTGGACACCGAGGGCGCCGAAGATTTGGACCGCTTCGACGGCGTGCCGCATGGCCGCGTCGGTGCTGAACAGCTTTGCCTTGGACAGCAGGATCGGGTCGCCGCCATGGCCGAGGGCGAAGCTGTCGCTGGCGGCCAGGGTAAGTAGGCGGGCGGCTTCGTAGTCGGTGGCCATCAACCCGATTTTGGTCTGAATGACTTGTATGTTGCTCAAAGGTTGACCGAACGCGGTGCGGTTGTTAGCTCTGACGGCGCACTCCCGGATGGCAGCCTTGATGAAGCCGCAGCCGTAGCTGGCGGCGTCCACCCGAGCCAGGTTGATGCCTTCCATCATTCCTTTGAACCCCGCGACCTTGAGCGCCGAGCCAGCAGGCACCTTGACGTCGTTGAAGGTCAGCTCTCCCAGGGGCATGCCCCGAAAGCTCATGAGGTCAAGGGGTCCGCTACGGCTTATGCCGTCTGATTCCAGGTCGATGACCAGGGCGACGGTCTCAGCGTCGCGGCCGTCATGGTCGAGTTTGGCCAGCACCACGTTGAACGCGGCGTAGGGGCGAGGCCGATCCATTTCTTGCCGCCGTTGAGGATCCAGCCGTCACGGTCGCGGGTGGCCACGGTCGAGATGGCCCGGACGTCCGTCCCTGCGTCCGGTTCGGTGACTCGAACGATCCGTAGAGTTCGCCGCTGAGCAGCGGCTCAAGGTACCGGTCTGCGATGTCGGGTTCGGCGTACCGCTTGAGTAGATAGGCCTGTAGTCGGAGGGCGCCCAGCGCGACCACCGCGGCGGGAAAGGCGGCGGCCACCAGTTCTGTTGTCTGGTGGACCAGGCGCATCCGGTGGAGTTGCAGGTTGCGCTGTTCGTCGAACATCAACTCCAGCAGTCCGAGGTCAGCGAACTGACGAATGATGTCGGGGAAGAATTCGCCGTTGTCACTTTCGTCGGCGCGGTGCAGGAGGACGGTGTCGCAATACTTTCCGACGTCTTGCAGATAGGCGGCTTCGTCGGTGTCGAAGTCGCGGCGTCCGGCCATGTCAATCTCCTCGATTCATTGTGCTACCTGGATTCCTTTGGGGACTCGTGGCGTTGGTGGCTTGTACGGCCGTTGCAGACGTGGGACGCGGCGAGCCGATCCCGTGCCTCGCTCGGCGACGGTCGACAAGAAATCAGGCACACGACTAACCACTCAACGCCGCTGCCCAGCTAGGAACTGGCGATTCAGCGCCAGAACCAGCTGGCCGCGCTTATCACGCGCACCGCATTGCGTGATAAGAGAAGACCATGACCGTTATTGCCGACACCCCAGGTCCTGTTCCCGGCGGCTCCAGCAACGCTGCCGATCATCTGTGGATGCACTTCACTCGGATGGGCAGCTTCGCGACCAACCCGGTGCCGATCATCGAGCGCGGCGAGGGCGTCTACCTGTACGACAGCAAGGGCCGCCGCTACCTCGATGCCCTCTCCGGGCTGTTCGTCGTACAAGTCGGGTACGGCCGTGACGAGATCGCCGACGCCACGGACAAACAGACCCGCAAGCTGGCGTACTTCCCGGTCTGGTCCTACGCCACTCCGCCCGCTATCGAGCTGGCCGACCGGCTCGCCGCCCTGGCTCCCGGTGACCTGAACAAGATCTTCTTCTCCTCAGGCGGTGGCGAGTCGGTCGAAACCGCCTGGAAGGTCGCCAAGCAGTACTTCAAGCTCACCGGCAAGCCGAGCAAGACCAAGGTGATCAGCCGGGCCGTGGCCTACCACGGCACCACCCAGGGCGCCCTTGCCATCACCGGAGTCCCGAACTTCAAGCACGCCGTTCGAACCACTGGTGCCCGGCACGATCCGGGTGCCGAACACCGACTTCTACCGCGCTCCTGATCACCTGAGCGCAGACGAGAAGGCTTTCGGACTGTGGGCCGCGAACCGCGTCGAGGAAGCCATCCTCGCCGAGGGCGCGGATTCCGTCGCGGCGGTCTTTGTCGAGCCGGTCCAGAACGCCGGCGGCTCGATCCCGCCGCCACCCGGATACTTCGAGCGGCTCCGCGAGATCTGCGACAGCTACGACGTCCTTTTGGTCTCCGACGAGGTGATTTGCGCGTACGGGCGGCTGGGTACCATGTTCGGCTGCGCAGAAGTTCGGCTACCAGCCCGACATCATCACCAGCGCGAAGGGCCTGACTTCGGGTACGCCGCGCTGGGAGCGGCCATCATCTCCGACCGGATCTTCGAACCCTTCAGTAAGGGCACGACATCTGTCCTGCACGGCTACACGTTCGGCGGGCACCCGGTCGCCTGCGCGGCCGCCCTGGCCAACCTCGACCTCTTCCAAAAAGAGGACCTGCTGGGCAACGTGCGAGGCAACGAAAACGCCTTCCGCGCCACCCTTTGAAAAGCTCCGACCTGCCGATCGTCGGCAACGTCGCGGGAGACGGCTACTTCTGGTCCATCGAGCTGGTCAAGGACCAGACGACCAAGGAGCCGTTCACCAGCGCCGACTGTGAACGGATACTGCGGCGTCGTTGCCCCAGGTATGTGGGAGGCCGGCGTCTACTGCCGAGCCGACGACCGCGGCAAGCGCCGTCGTACAGTTCGCTCCCCCGCTGATCTGCGGGCAGGCAGAATTTGACCTGATTGAGTCCGCCATGCGCTCGGTGCTCAGCGACGCTTGGGCGCAGCTGTAGGCCCTCACCGACTTGGAACCGGGCTCCTCCAACCACGAGATCCACATCATCATTCCAATCCAACCCACATCACCGCGAAGGAGTCCGGATGTGCCCGCACTGATCGTAGGAGTCCCCAAGCGAAATCAAGGACAACGAGAATCGCGTAGCCGTGCAGCCTGACGGCGTCGCCGAGCTGGTCTACAAGCGGCCACCGGGTGCTGGTGGAGAGCGGTGCTGGCACGGGCTCGCGGTTCAGCTGACACCGAGCACGCAGCCGCCGGCGCCGAGGTCGTGGATTCAGCCGACGAGGTATTCGCCGTCGCCGACCTGATCGTGAAGGTCAAGGAGCCCATCCCCGCGGAGTACCATCGGTTCCGGCCCGGCCACCATCTGTTCACCTACCTGCATCTGGCCGCGGACAAGCGGCTCACCGAGTTCCTGCTCGAGAAGAGCATCGACCTGATCGCCTACGAAACCGTGCAAACAGCGGACGGCACGCTGCCGCTGCTCACCCCGATGAGCGAGGTCGCCGGCCGAATGGCTGTCCAGGCCGCCGCGCGCGCCTTGGAGAGCCCGTCCGGCGGAGCGGGGCATCCTGCTCGGAGGGGTGCCCGGCACGCCGGCCGCGAGGGTCACCATCATTGGCGGCGGGGTTTCGGGTACTGAGGCGGCCAAGATCGCGCTTGGCATGCGGGCGATCGTTCGCGTCTTCGACACCAATCCCGGCCGCCTGCGCGTACTTATCGGACGCCCTCGGCGGCCGCCTCGACCTGGTCATTCCGAACCGCGCCCTCTCGCGGCCTATATCGCGGAGTCCGACGTCGTTATCGGCGCTGTTCTGGTCCCCGGCGCCAAGGCACCGAAGCTTGTGTCCCGCGAAATGATCGCGAGCATGCGGCCTGGCAGCGTGGCCGTCGACATCGCCATCGACCAAGGCGGCTGCTTCGAAACCAGTCGACCCACCACGCACTCCGACCCCACCTACGTCGAGGAGGGCGTCGTCCACTATTGCGTGGCCAATATCCCCGGCGCCGTCGCCCGCACCTCCACCATGGCCCTGTGACGGCGGCCACCCTGCCCTACCTGGCCCGGGTCGCCGCCGAGGGCATCGCGGGCGCCGCCAGCACTGACCCGGCGTTGGCAAAGGGCCTCGTCCACCCTCGCCGGACACCTCGTGAGCGAACCGGTCGCCTGGCCCCACGGACTTCCCTATCGGAACCCCATCGAGCTGCTGCCGCCCACCGACTCGCGAAATTAAGCTCAGTCTGAAGATGCCCGAGTAGGCGTTGAGCGCCGGCTGCCCGCCCAGGTGGGCGTAGAGGACCGTGGAATCCTTCCGATCTCGCCCGAGCTGACCAGGTCGATCAGACCAGCCATGGATTTCCCTCGTAGACGGGGTCGATGATCATGCCCTCGAGCGAGCCGCTCAACCTGATCGCTTCGATCGTCGACTCGACCGGGATGCCGTAGAGGTCCCCTGCCCAACCCTCGAGGAGGGCGATCTCGTCATCGGTCAAATCCCGGCCGAGCTCGATGAGCTTGGCCGTGTTGCGGGCGATCCGAGCAACCTGGTCGCGGGTCTTCTCAATCGTCGCGGAGGCGTCGATGCCGAGTGATTCTTCGCGGGCGACCCTGGCGTCTGCTCTCTGCAGGGCCGCAAAGCCGGCGATCATGCCGGCGTGGGTGGAGCCGGTCACCGTGCAGACGATGATCGTGTCGAAGAAGACGCCGAGCTGCCGCTCTTGCTCCGGCGACCTCGAAGGCCCAGTTCGCGAAGCCGAGTCCACCGAGCGGGTGCTCAGACGCACCGGCAGGGATGCCGTACGGGCATACCTCCGGCTTCCTCGACCTCACGTAGCGCATCCTCCCAGGAGCTGCGGATACCGATGTCGAAGCCGGCCGGGTCGAGGCGTACGTCAGCGCCCATGATGCGCGACAGCAAGATGTTGCCCACCTGGTCGTAGACTCGGGTCATCCCAGTCCACCCACTTCTCCTGGACCAGGCGGCACTTGAGGCCAAGCTTGGCCGCGACGGCCGCGACCTGCCGGGTGTGGTTGGACTGGACGCCCCCGATCGAGACCAGCGTGTCTGCTCCTTGGCGAGGGCATCGGGGACGAGGTACTCGAGCTTGCGGATCTTGTTGCCTCCGAAGGCGAGCCCCGAGCTGCAGTCCTCGCGCTTGGCCCAGACGCGTCGCTCCACCGAGGTGCTTGGTGAGTCGATCGAGCTGATGGACCGGGCTCGGCCCGAACGTCAACGGATACCGCGGAAACTCGTGCAGCTTCACGTGTGGCGCCTCCCTTCGACGGCGGGCCGTGCCGAGAGCTGGATGGCGCACGAGGCCTCTGCCCAGCGTCAATGTACCGCGGCCAACGGTGGCTCTATCAGACGGGATTTGCCGCTGCCGGTGCAAGGTCTTCAGAGACGCAGCGGCGCTCAGGTTCAGCAGTGTCAGAGGCCAATGATGGACGCATGACCGCCCTCGCACGACAACCCTGGCTCCCCGACGACAGCGCGTCCTTCGTGCACTCCCTTGCAACGGCCACGGCAGACGCCACCGGCCCGGCGGTACTCGGCGTGAACTGGAACGGCTCGTCGAGCTGAACCACCAGATCCACGACCGCGATTGCATCAACCTCAATCCCGCCACGAACATCATGAACCCCGCGCGCCGAGGCGATGCTGTCGGCCGGCCATGGATCCAGTACCTCCCTGGGCTACCCCGGCGCCAAGTACGAAATGGGTCTGGAGGCCATCGAGCAGATCGAGGTGATCGCCGCGGAGCTGGTCGCCGAGGTGTTCAGCGCACGGTACGCCGAGGTCCGCGTTCCATCGGGAGCGATCGCCAACCTGTACGCATTCATGGCGACCTGCAGAGCCCGGGGCACACCATCATCGCTCCGCCGCCCAGCATCGGGGGCACGCCACGCAACTACGCGCCAGGCGGCTCCGCCGGATGTACCGCCTGAAAACCACCCCGGCACCAGTCGACCCCGCTCAAGTTCACCGTCGACGTGGACGCGCTGCGCAGCTCTGGCCCGGGATCTGGGACCGAAGTTGATCACCATCGGGGCGAGCCTCAACCTCTATCCGCATCCCGCTTCCGAGCTCCGGGCGAGATCGCTTTGACGAGGTCGGCGCCGGTCCTGCCTCTTCGACGCCGCCCACGTATGCGGGCTCATCGCAGGAGGCGCGGCCGAACCCGCTGGAGCAGGGGCGCACATCACGACCATGAGCACTTGCAAGAGACCTTGGCGGACCCCCAGGCGGACTGATCGTCACCAGCGAGGCCGACCTCGCCCGACGACTCGACGCCATCGCCTACCCCGGACTCACCGCGAACTTCGACGCCGGAAAGACACGCGGCCCTCGCCCTCACCATGCTCTGACTGAGCGAGACCGCCGGCGCAAGAATACGCCGCCCTGATGGTCCAGACCGCCGCCGATCTCGCCTCGGAACTGGCAACCATGGGCCTACCGGTCTTCGAGGGTGGCGACGGCCCCACCCGCTCACACCAGTTCGCCCTCGAGGCATACCCGATGGGGAGGAGGCCAACACGCCGCCGCCGCTGCTGCGGCAGGCCAACCTGCTGACCTGCGGGCATCGGGTTACCGATCGCACCCGTCCCCAACGACCGTCAACGGACTGCGCATCGGTACTCCCCGAGCTGGTCCGGCTTGGCATGGGACCCGCCGACACGCCCCACCTCGGATCACTGATCGCCGCCGGCCTGACCCGCACCTGCGACCACGCCGCGCTGGCACCCCGCGTCACGCAGTGGCGCGCCCGGTTCTCGGGTGTGCACTTTCACGCTCGACACCCCCGGTGAGGCTCCAGTCACCGACCAGTGGGGTGCGATGGTTGATAGATATGTATGGGTGATCGCTCCAATAACGCAACGACCGTTCCGCACCGGATTGCATCGTCCAAGCCAAATCCACCACGGACGCATCGATTGAACCATAGAGCTTCGTTTTGTAGCGGTTTCTCGCCATGTAATGCAGTAGTGACTGGATCCGAAGCCTGGACGAGCGGTCCTCAACCTCGCCGAGGAGCTAATGGGGACTGGGTCACAAAGCAGCAGATCGAGGCGACGGGCGTCGCCTGGTCCACGCTGTCGCGACAGGGATCGGCTCCGGGCACTTAGAGCGCGTGGCGCACGGTATATATCGCATTCGGGGTGGGGGCACTCCCGGCTACCTAGACCTTCGCGCAGCCTGGCTTGTGAACTTGCGCTGGCCACCCCGGCGGGGAGCGTCACCTGAGCAGGGCGTCGTGTCGCACCGATCGGCATCCTCTCCTATACGGCCCGGGAGATTCCCGCGGACATCCATGAGTTCTACTCTCCTTCGTGCGCCGGCAGACGCGACGCGCCGACGTCCGTCCATCGCCCTCGATCTCGACCCGACCCTGGTCGACAACCACCGCGGACTCTCACCACGAAGCCAGCCCGGATCGCCGCGACCTCCTGGCGGACGGCGAGGAACCGACACCGTCGGCTCGATTGGGCGGACGCACCCGAGGGCATCTGGAGAGCCCACGTCGCGTAGCCGCTGCTGTTGCGGCACATGCAGCAGTGCAGGTTTGGCTTCGCCAGACGGCGACGGCCTCAGGGCTCCTGCGCTGGCTGCTGGAACTGTCGGGAGCCCGAACCGTGATCAGTGGTTTGAGGAAGCGAGCCAGTGCATGACGGGCGAAGCTCGCTATGAGTCACCGGCTGCCGCGCGCAGCGCCGTCACCGCGACAGGCTCAAGACAGCGACCACGGACAGCCCGTGGACATTGGGGATCTGCAACGTCATTACGCCTATGACCTGGCTCGTCGAGCGGCTCTACCGACACCCACACTGGACGCAGCGCTTAAGTTGGCGCGCCCGTTTCTCGATCCAGCTCCTGGACGGCACCTCGCGTCCGGGACATGGAATCCCAACCGGCGACTGGGTGCGCGCGCCCGGGGTCCTAGTCTGCGAGGCTACTCGCCGACGCTGGCAATCTGACCAGCTGTCGCGGTTCCCGGGTCCGCAGTCGCCCGCAGGCAGCACAATGTAGGAGCACCGCGCGGTGCACCGATCGCACGTCCGAAGCGCGGCGAATGCAACTGCCGGAACAGCGGCCTGAGTCAGGGGCTAATTGATGGCGCGGCCCATGCGGTGACTGGTAGCCATGTGCACGTGACGCTTCAATATTGCAACGAGCAGTATCCGCAGCGGATTGGATCGTTCAGGCGAAGATCCCCCACTGACGCAACTGGTCGAGAGTTCGAAGCCCGCCAGACTTCCCGGCGTACGCCCGGCTGCGGTTCATCCTCGACCCCATCAGGCCCGGCCAAACCGAAGCCGACGTCGACATTGCCGAGGACCACCCGTCCGACATGCAGCAAACAGCACGAGCCCTCGACCATCTCCCGAGGCTTTACAGCCACACTCCGATGACTGCTACTACTTCTGCGTGTGGGAGGGCTATTCCAACTTCTACTCCCCACCACCTTCAGTGCTGGACGGGCCCATGGTCACTGCATCCCCGACCGGCACATCCCATACCGGAGGTACTTCCTCTTCCACGGATCACCGAGCGACCTCGGCAGCTGGGATGAAACCTTTGGCATATCTGCTCAGCCGCCCGCCTTCGCCCGGCCGGCGGACCACGAGTTGGTGCCTCTGCCAGGGACGTCGACCCCACTGGGCCGGGATCGGAGCCGAGCAGGCAGCGATCGACGCACTCCTCAGCGCCCCTGAGCCAGCAACAATGCAAACCAGTCCAAAGTACAAC
>ERZ1370068.9661-contig-8421_pt1 | contig 46082 bp, 76 predicted proteins | sample MGYA00561227_ERZ1370068 | MGnify/ENA primary metagenome ERZ1370068 (study PRJEB38410, sample SAMEA6850437) | metagenome | study: Metagenomic assessment of the ecological functions of the soil: analysis of the soil microbiota associated with the... | reverse complement strand
TATGCTTCGTTCCGGTTACGTATTGCTGTCAGTTCTTTTGGCGGGATTACGTCGCGTAATTGGTCGACTGTTTTTCTTCCTCCCCTTTCGCGTTCTCCAGTTTTTGATGGAGTCTAGATCTGCCGAGATTTCCCGGTGAATAGATCGTTTTTGTCTCCGCGTTAATCTGCAATTTACGCGCAGAGCTCAACTCCAAGTGCGGTCGAGTCGCCTTCAAGATCGAGCTTGCCGTAACTGATGAATTTTCGCAGCGGAATTACTCTCTCTTCCTCCGCGGGATCGACACCGCGCATCAGCGGCGCGAGCCGCCGGTTCTGAAATTCCACGATCACCGGTCCCTGGATGTAGGGAGCGGTCGCGACCACGCCCTGGCGTGTTGTCGATTTTGGTTTTGAGCGTTCGCCAGTCGCGCAAGATGTCTTCTGTGCTCACCAGAATGTGCGCATCGAAATCGATCACTTTCTGGCGCAGCTCGCGGTCGAACCCGGTCATGACCGAAATCGACGAGAATCAAGCACGCGTCACGCCGAGCATCACGCCGAAGCACCGAAATCAACGTGATGATTGAGAGAAACGTGCGCTTCGGTTTCAAATACCGCAGCGCCAGAAAAGACTAAACGGCAGCTTCAAATCGCGCGATACCCTGAGCGCGATTCAATCCGCTTTTCCAGCAGGGAAATTCGACCGCGGCGGTCTGCGGCCAATCACAGCGTCGCGCTTTCCGTGGGAGCATAGGCAATGCCGATGAGCCTGTCCCTTCCTCCGCAGCTACGTGCGACAAGTCAGAGACTGCCTCACTAAATCGGCCCTTCAGCGCGCATGCGCTTTTGGTTCTTCCAGCGTGACGAACTCGAGCGCGGAGCAATGAGTCGCTTCAAGATCGACCGGTGTCACGCGCGATTGTGGTCCCGCGCGCTTTTCCAGCGCGTGACGCCGAACGCACCATTTTGTCGCCGGGCTTCCGGCCCGGGGAAACCCCATTCCGGGCGAGGCGTGACCAGATCCCGTTTCCGTCGAGCACGGAAAAGTCCAGAAATTCCCGGGTGACTTTCTACACGCAAACGGTGTGCAGCCCAACGTCTCCCGGACCGGACGCGACAAAGAATCCGTCGCGATAAAGCCCGTGACCGATCGCGACAGCAGCATTTTTCAGTTCGCCTCCGAGAACGTTGGTGGGCACGAAGCGAAGCTTAACACTGGAGATTCGGTTTGTTAAATATCGGATTGTTGAAAATCCGCGTCGGGAAACGGGTGGCGATGCCTCAAGCATGAAAAACTGCGATAGCCTATTGGCTTATTCCGGCTGAACCAGTGCGCTCCTTCCTTGAAAGGACGATTGTCCATCTTGCCCGCCGATATGAGGCGCCCGTATTCGAGCCGCACATGACGATCCATGTCGGCTCAGATCGACCGGAAGCCGAAGAAGTAATTGCGTGCTGCCGGCCGTTACCGATTCCCTCCAAGCGAAAGTGATCGAGGTCTTCCAGTCCTATGAGTTTATCAAAACACTCCTTCGGTGCAACCCAAGGCGCCGGACAGAAAATTGCCATCGACTCAACGAAACGATTCTGCGATGCTGCGCAAAGATTCGTCCGACTACCGGCTCAACCCGCATATGAGCCTGCTCTACAAGGAACATGCCGATTCCGGCACGGCGCCGCCGCTGGCCGACTCAATTAAGCTGCCGTTTTCAGAAGTTCCTTTCGACTCAATCAAGGCTGATCCGACTTGCGCGCTTCGCCCACCCAGGCCGTGCCGATGTAGAAGCATGGCGAGTGGTGGCAACAAAATGGCTTCGACAGACGCCTGAGTCGTAATCTCGTAATTCGCTTACCAACGGGTCCGATTTAACGATTCAACGGTTCAGTGCTTTCAACGCGGCGAAGCGCTGGCAATGGGCTTGCGGCCGCCGGGTAGGCGCCGCCGAAACTGATGGCGACGGAGTGGCGGAAGCTGCTGCGAGGTTTGCTTTTGGCTTCATCGAGCAGTTTTTTTCTCCGGGTAAATCTTTCCGGCATCAGTGGCGGTGTTGTATCACTTTGCGCCATCGACCTGGTCTGCCTCGGCCGAGTAACAACGCCACATAAACGGCCGCGTGCGGATCGTGTAACTGGTCTGGGGGCAATTTTTGTATGATCTCAAGGCCCTCGGCGTTCCGGCCAAGGCGATAAAGGGAAAACGCGTAAGTGACGGCGCAGCTGAGCTTCGTTTGGCGCGCGATCGTAAGCCTCTTTGGCCAGATCGTGAGACTCTTTGTATTTTGCTCGACTGTTGAGGCCGAGTCGCGCGAGGTCTGCTGTGATCGGCGCCTCGGTCGGAGAGCTTTCGTGCAGCCGTTGGAGAATGTCGTAGAGTTTTCGAGATTGTCATTTTTGCGCGATAAAGCCGGCGCAGCGCATCGAGCGCCTCACGGCGCATCGGCGGATTCTTTGCAACGCGCAGCCACAGTGAGTTCGGATTCTTTGTCAAGGTTCCATTTCGAAGCGAGACGCGCGAGATCAAGTTCGCGCTCCGGCTGCTCGTTTGTTGCTTGTTCGGCCGAGCGCCACAAGTGTTTCGAATTCGGTATGCGGTGGCATCGCCATTGCGGGATTGCCGTCGTCGGCAATTGCCTGATAGGCAATGCGCAAGATAGTCAGAGTCGCCCCACGATCCGCTGCGCGTCCAGCGTTTCAGACGCGACCAGTTTTTTGTGTTCGCATATGCGCGCTGCAACCGCGATGGAGACAGGCGGAGAAGCAAGTTCGTCTTCCGGCAATTTGTCGATCCACTTAACAACATCGCTCAGCGAGACCGTTGTTGTTCATCCAGCTCATAGAGCGACGCCAGATCGGACGGATTGCGCGCGGCAAACGGTTTCACTCTTTCCAACAACAGACGGAACTTCTTCTCGTCGAGCTTTCGATAAAAGTTCAGGCAGAGAAGGTAATCGCCGAATGTGACCTGCTGCGACATTTGGAGCTGTTGCGCGAAGTTATCCGCGGCGGCGAGGTCATTGCGTGCTACGGCGTCGTTAAGCAACGCCCGCAGCGCGCCGGTGCGAAAAGGAGCGACTTTGCTGAGTCGATCGAGGGCGACGCGGCCTTTGCGCTCTTTTTCCGCGTCAGTGGAATGGATTTGCAGCGCCGCGAGATTGAACTGGTAGAGCTCGTTGCCTGGTTCCTCCTTTACAGCGGCGGCGAACTGCTCCTCCTGCTCGGCGAGATTTCCTTCTGCACGCGGGCCAGCCAGCCCGCGACGACGTGAAAAGCGGCTCTGTCGCGATCGGCGGGTCGACATCGATTCAGCGCTTCGCGCGACGATCGAGCTGCCCAAAGCGCAGTGCCGCTGAGGCGAGGTTGAGCTGACTGTCGGGATCCTTCGGAAGCAGCCGTGCGATTTGTGCGCGCCACCAGACGGTTTCCTCGAGGTTCTGTTTTTCCGCTGCTTCCGCCAGGATGTAAAGGCCGGCAACAGAGTTCGGATCCAGCTGTCAGCACCTCGCGGGCAGTCCTGCGCTGCCTGCTCAAATTTTTCCTCCTTGCAGCATCGACGCTGCTCGATGCAGCAAACGTCGTTCGCGCCAGTCGCTGTACAGCGTTTGAGCCGTAACTGAAGAAAACAATGCCTAGCAGAACAATAGCCAGCGCGATGCGGCAATTAAAATGCGAAGACGGGCCGGCCATAGTCGGCGGCGGAAGAAAAGCACAAGACCGGGAAATAACTTGGCGACTCCTTCTGTGCTCGGCGTCTCTGATCTTTTCCGCCATTCTCGTATCCTAGTCTCGCCGCGCGGTAAGCTAGCACCGCGCGTGCCGACCGGCCAACCTACGGACGTTCTAAGCGTGCGTCGCTGCCTCGGATTCTGCGACGACAGGAACTTCTTCGATCGATTCCATGACCTCCTCCCTCAGACGTCGGGCCCCAGACGTACCGCGCCAGCAAAACCTTTGATTGTTGCGGTCAACGGCACGGCCAGGAGCGGCCCGAGCACTCCACCTATTATCAGGCCCCAGACAAAGATCGACACGATCACTGTCATTGGATGCAGGCCGACAGAATTTCCCACAATGCGGGGCGCATAGAATATGCCTTCGAGATTCTGTATCACGATGAAAATCAACGTTACACCGATGGGGTGTGCGCCAATCGCCCCATTGAAAAGCGGCGATGAGAACCGCTGGGCACCCAGCAGATAATGTATCCCGATGTACGGCACCATCGTCAGGATGACAACAATCACCCCAATCAGAGGCGCAAAATTGAGACCCGAAAAGCGTCAGCGCGCGTCCGATGAGCACGCCATCGACCACACAAACGAGCAACTGCCCGCGAAAATACGCGGTGACGTATTTGTTTATCTCCGACAATACTTCCGCGACTTCGTCCTTGAGCGGCGATGCACGCAGCGGCAGATAATCTTTCCATCTCTTTTCGATGCGCGGTTTTTCATTCAACAAGAAAAATAAATAGATCGGCACCAGGATGAGGCTGAGCAAAAAGCCTGTGACTCCAAGAAATCCGCCGATGCTTTTCTTCAAGATCCCCCAGAACTTTTCCATCAGTGTTGGAAGCGCCCGCTGGAGATTAGGAATTTGTTTTTCTACGTAAGCTTGAATGCGTTGGCGTTCGGCGGTGGTAAGCTTCGATGGGCTCGGCGCGATTGTCTCGGTCGCGGGTGCGCATCGCTTGCGTGGCGCGGTTGGCTGCGAAGCCGCTCGCGGTCGGCGGTTGGTTGTGCCTGAGGAGAAGGAGAAGCAGGGCCGATCGAGCCAGTTTGTGAAGCTGGACGAGGCAGACTTTCCGTGCCCTCCGCCCAATAATCCGAACGTTTGGTCGAACCGATAGATAAGATCGACAATGCGATCACGCGCGCGTTCCGTATAGGCAGGGACTTGTTTCGCGAAATTTGCGCTTTGGATTGAGATGGTCGGGCATGAGCCAGCGCCGATCAATCCTCCCAGCGCGACAAAGGCGATAGCGAAAAGGAGGAGCCACCGCTTTGGTGCGACTGAGACCGCCTCGGGACATTTTCGTCACGAGCGGGTCGAGCAGATACGTGCAGAATCACCGCGATGGCGACTGGGATCAAGATCGGCTGAAGAAAGCTGATGATATTGGCGCCGGTCCAGATCGACTGCGCACCGACGATCACGATGAGAAGAACAACAAAGAGGGCGGTGAGAGCCGCCCACATCGTCTTGCGCTGCCAGGGTTGGATAGTCCTTCATCTGGATCATGACTTCTCTAGTTCGTAGAAGACCTCGCTGGATCGACATTTTGGTCACTACGCGTCGGATTCGTCTTTGCTGGCAAACTCTTTGCTGATCGTCGTCTTGGTGCTCTCGATTTTTCTGCGAGCGTTTTGTTTTTCGGATCGAGCGCCAGCGCTTTTTGCCACGCTTCCAACGCCTCCGGCACGCGATCTAATTCTCAAATAAGTATCGCCAATGTGCTCGGAATACGACCGGGTCATCACGCTCCGATGTTTTTCGCGGCGCGAAGCAGATCGGCCAAGGCCTTGATCAAATTTGCCCCTGTCGAAACTCAAGCCCAACCGAGGCTGTCGAGATAAGAGCCATTGTTGGGCTCAATCTGCAGCGCGCGCTTGATCATCTCCTCGGCTTCATCCAGGTGCATGTTGTGATCCGCCCACATGTAGCCGAGGTAGTTGTAGGCTTCCGCCGCGTTGGCTGGATCGAGCGCGATTGATTTGCGGAGCAAATCCGCCGGCTTTTTCATCATAAATCCGGCCTGCTCGGCCGTCGCGCCGTAGTTGAAGTAGAATTTGGCGTTTACGATTTCATTATCCTGATCGAGTTCCGCTTCGTGCAGCGCTTCCTCGAAAGTCGCCACGGCTTGCTGGCTCTGCTTCGCTTCGCGCTGGGCGAGGGCGAGATAGTAAACGATCTCCGGCGCGCCCGGGAACCGGCGGCGGGCTTCGGTCAGAATTTTCACCGCGCGATCCGGATCTTTGAGAGGGCCGAGGAGCAACTCCGCCAGCCGCAAGTATGTGCCGGCATGATTGGGATTAATCAGCAGGCTTTGCTCTGCAATTTGCGGCTACTTTGGCAAACTTCGCTTTAGCTTCGTCAGCCGGTTTGCGCGCTGCAGCGATCGCGCTTCATCATCCAAAACCTGGGCAAGCAAATCATACGGCTGATATTTTTCCGGATGCTGCTTTGATGATTTGCTCGAGCATCTCAACCGCTTTGTCCGCGCTGGTTCGTCAAAATGAAACCGGTCGCCAGTTTTTCTCGCGCGTTGGCGTCGTCTGGCTGCAGTTCGAGTACGCGCAGATAGAGCGGAATCGCCTCCTTCAGCTGCTGGGACGACGCATAGTAATCTGCTACATCTTTGAGGATCGCCGGATCGTCATTGGCGGTTCTGCCGCTTTTTTGAAAATTTCGTTGACCCGTTCTCAATTCATCCGGTTTCGGCTGCGAGTCAGGTTTGAAAAGAACGGCTGCGTAAAGCTTTTCCGAGCCGCGTCCAGAAAGCTCGCGTCGTCGCTGTGAACTTTTGTGGCGCGCTCCAAAACTTCGAGCGCTTTTTTCTTCTCCGGCCGCAAGCTCGATTTCGCAAAAGACGCTGATAAGCCTCTATGTCTCGCGGATTCAGTGCGATCGCCCGGTTGGCATAATCGACATGCGCCTGATCCGTTTTCTTGAGATATTTCGCATAAATGAAAGCGAGCTGGCGGTAAGGCTCGGCGTCGTTCGGGTTTGCCTTGATTGCGTCTTTCAGAACGTCAATTGCCTGCGGAAAATCATCCTGCCGTATCAGCAAAGCGGCCACGCGCGACGCGAGCTCCGATTGGCCGGGATCGACGTTGAGCCTGGTACTCCAGCGCTTTTTATCATCTCGCCGTTCTCTCGAAACCGAGAAATCCATAAACAAAATGCGCAGGCACGCTCCTGCTGCGTTCGCCCCTCCGGACTCAAGGCGATAACGCCGGCGCGAGACCCTGAATGAATCATCTGACGCTCGATCTTTATCCAGCGGGCGGATTGAATTTGAGGCGAGGTGCGCGGGGCGCGCCCGGCACCGATGCGGCGCTCGCCGTGGCCAGAAAGACAGCGCGAGCAGCCCCGCCGCGCGGATATCATCGCACTTTCCTGATCCTCATGCCGATTCTGCCTTTCACGGCGGTATCGCCACCAAACTGGCATACGCCGAGGCTACGGCTTGGCATGCCAGCCTTCGGTTGTAGAGGCACAGCCGTGTCGGCCGCGCCGAGAATGCAGGCGACACGCCCCGCACCAGCGGAAAGCCCGCGTTATGTATGTCTTGCCAGCGGAACGCTTCTTATGGCGACTTTGCTTCATGCGCTTGCAGCGCTTGTGCCGGCAATTTTTCGGCATCTTTTTTGAAGGCCCATTCCACGAGTTGTCCAACAGTTTCACGAGCCAGGATTCAACCATCTAATCCGCCGCGTTGCAACTCACTTCTTTGCTGCGAAGCGCGGGAAGTGTTTGATCATCTAAAGCGTAAAAGCGGGTAGCCGTTAGCTCCTGCTTGGTTGGTGCGGACCCAATAATCAAAGTCGGAACGCAAGCCAGCCGAAGATGACGCTCACCCAAAAGCAGAATCCTAACGCGCGCGCTATGTAACCCTATGCTGAGAACAATCTCAGCCACCGCTGGCGAGAGCGAGCATGGCTTGCAATAGACGTTTTTCATAAAATGAAGCGGGCATCGGCGCGGCCAGCGGTTCTCTGCATCGCCTGAATTTAGGCCTTGGGCGATACTGCCACGGACTTACCTCGTGTGACTCGTCGCCGTGAGGGTGATGCAAGGGCGGGTAGAACCTCCTACAGCGCGGCGATCGGCAATAGTGCGCCGATGTGGTGAGGCCATCCGCATACCCTTGCCGGCGCGACTTGCTGGCGCAAATGCCAGCCAAAGCGGCGTGAACAACCCGGGCGCCATAAAACCGAAGTGCGAGGCACGAGTGTATGCCAACGAAGAGAATGAGCAGCCACACACAAGTCGCTATGCCAACCATCTCGCACATGGCTCTGAGACCCTTGACTCCAGCGTGAAAGAGTATCGCGGTGCCACTCCATAATGACCCCTCCGCGAGAAGCCGATTCGCAGCAAAGCTGGCCGAGTTACACTGGCTTTCCACTAGAGCCTAACAAATTGAACCGAATTTTTCGGTCACTAGTTCAATCATTTCTTCATCGCGTGACATTTTTACCTTGAATTCATTCCGGGTTTCCATTCGGAATTTGTCACCGTTTGCGACTTCGTAGCCACGACTGAAGAAGTTGAAGATCCTGAACCGCGCCGGAGAGATCCCATTCAGAAGTTCACTTCGTCAGCCCTGATGATAATCGTGGGCGGTGTAATCGTCTTTCTTCTGCTTGCCGAAATCCGCCGGCTTACCGGTGAGATCTTTACCGCCACCGGTATAAAGAGCCGGCACCCCAAGCTTTGAAATTCAGGAAGTGATCGGCCCGATAAAATTGCCTTTCTCCGGCTGGCTGTTCGGTGTCATCACCCGGCCGTTGCGCCTGGCTGCTGCTGCCAGCAGGTCATCGAGGGTTGAGTTGTTTGTCGCAGCTCAGGTCGCGGGATATCCACACTTGTTTGCCCACGGATTGACGAGGTAGCTCTGATGACTGATGTCGGCCAGCGTTTTCTCGAGCCAGATAAAGCGGATGCTCCGCGTAAATTTTGCGCCGAGCAAGCCCGCCTCTTCGGCGGTCGTAGCCATAAACAACACCGAACACTTTGGCGCGGTTGTTCGTGAACGCCGCCCGCAGCTGGATAAAGCGATCCGACGCCGAGACGCATTATCGATCGCCATTAATCGATAACGCAATTCAGGGTGCCGAGATGGTCGATGCATAATATAAATGATATGCCCATTAATCCTGTACAATTTCAGATCGCTTTCCCAGTATCGAGTTTGCCGATGACATTGTGCAATTTGAATAGAGCGAAACTGTATTTGATGTTGATGTTGGCTTTCGCATCAATTCTGCGGATGAATGCTGCCGCTTTATAATTACCGTTTCTTCAGGCATCGAAATCCCTGTGGCGCAATCGGCCAGCAATTTCTTCATGGCATCGAGCGTTATCCAGAGCGCGCCTAACGGCGGCCTCGATGTGTTTTTATCCTGACGCCTCGATCTGTGATTCTCGCTCGCCCAACTCGTTTTCCTGCCACGGAGTAAGGGTAGGCCGCCGGTTCCGTTTCATGGATAATGACGGCGGCTGCCGCGCCTTTTTCGCGGCGATTTCCGTATTTGTAAGTCCAGCGCCGTAGTAAGTCATCGCTTTTCCATAAACATTTTGTCATCGAGTTTTGATATAGATCTTTGGATCAGGAATCGGCGGATCGTTGATCCAACATCAAGGATCGTTTTGCGCGGACATCACGACATCTTTGTAATCGTCCCACCTTGCTCGGCGCGACGTTACCGTGCGACAAAGACCACGTCACCGTTTTCGATCTGTTTCTGGTTCGAGACGGGCCGGAGTGACGGCAAATCGTCGGGGTATTTCAGGTCGATCGTTTTATCGCCAACTTTGAACGCCATACTCAGTTTCAGGAAGCTCCGGTCCCGGCAGGCAGACTTCCTGCATCAGTCGCGTCGGTTTTCCAGCCCAGGCGAACTGATCGGTACGATGTATTTGACCAGTTCTTCCCCTTTCGTCGGGCGCGCGTCAGCCGAATTCATCCGATGCGAGAACCTTGATAACGCGAGCTTGGCAGCTCACGGTGTGATCGCTTCCAGCGCTGGCTGCAAACACTCCACGCCAGTTCATCCGCTGCGTGAGGACGAGAGCGCACCACGAGAAAAATTTGCGACGAACAAGCGCGTGGTTTCATATGTTGGATTACTCAATTTTTCCGCTGCAAGATGGTGATGCGTCCGCGCCAGGAAATCGATCGTGCTCGGATAAATCCATGCCGGCACACGCGGCGTTCTCGGCATCGAACACAGATAGCGTAGGGAATTTCCCGGTAAGAAGGTCGCCGTAATATCTGCGCACGGTTTCGACTCGGCACTTGCGATAATTCCAGCGAATAAATGGTGATGTAATTCGGATCGCGTTCCTGCAAGGCGGCGGCGGTGAACGGCCCTTCGTCGGGATTTCCTTCTTTCTCCGGCAACGAAGGTTGCACCCATTCCGGGAAAAATTTTACGGAACAACTCGACGCGACCCGGACATATGAGGCAGGCGCAGGTCGGTGATGTCTCGCCTCGACGCTCCACGCGGTATGGGGTCGGGCCAAGATTAATTTCCGTGCATCGAAATTCGGCAGTTTTGACCAATGCGGACTGGTGCTGCTCGATTCGATGACGCTGCCATGCGGGACATTTTCGACATCAAAGCTGCTGCCGTCAGCCGCGGATCATCGTTGAAACGCTTTCCGACGAGGTAACTGCAAAGGCAGTTGTAAATCAGAACCGGCAAGCGGTCACACGCGGATCCATTTTCGTCTTTCGACCGTCTGCAGCGCCGGACCAATCATCAAAATCAGGAACAGAATCGCTGGCGAAACGCATGGCGCGTTTCCGTTCGCGGGAACGTCACCCATTTTCAAAATATAGAGAAATACTGCGCTGCTCAGGATGAATCCGCGCGTGTCGCGGCATTGCGAGGTCGCGCCGTCTCAGGATTAGAATGCAGCTTAAAATCGCGAGCGCGGCGATCAAAATCGCGCCGGAATTCCGACAATCTCAGGAATTCGGCCAGAGCAGCCAAGATAAGTGGCGCGATCCGGTTGGACCCTGGTAACGGGGCGTGACGGTGTAGTTGCTAGATGAAATCGTGCCAGAATTTTCTCGGCTCATAAAGCGCGAGTCGGGCATCCGAAGACAAATCGAAGCAGGAGCCATGACCAATCAATCCCAAGTTGACGACTAAGAATTATCCTTCGAAGGCTCTCGCGTCTTCGGTGACGAAGAAATGCGCGACAAGAAGCGCGATTCCGACCAGCCAGGCCGTTGTGTTTGGTGCCGTTGCGATGCCGGTCAAGAAGCCAGCTATCTCGTAATTCCACGCGTTGGTGAGCTGATGTGACAGCTGATGAGCGACCCAGAACGCCGCCAGCATCCAAAATAAAGAGCAGGCATATCGGCGGTGAGGAAATGCGCGTGACGCAACCGAATCCGGCGCTCGTGGCGAAAGCAAACGCGATGATAGCGGCAGAAAATCTTCCGTACAGACGACGGCTAAGACTATAAGCGAGTGCAATTGTGCCGAGAGTAAAGCGCGATCGTCACTAATCGCGATCCGATCAACTTTGCCGAATTCGCGATTTTCGTTCTTTCCGTCGGCACCTGGGCGATTTTTCAGACTCCGGTTATTGGCCAGACCACAGAAGCGTGGTTGAAGTAGGTGTGTGAAACGGCGGCTTCAGTGTAGTCGCTCGGCCGCAGCGCGCGCATAGCCACGCATCGCGATTTGATTGCGATTCCAGCATTCGACCCGTCCCCACGTGATGCCCTGCAGACAAAGAAACGCGAGCGACGAGTGCCGCAGACTAACTTAGCGGATCAATGCGCGTTGAATTTTCCTCGGTTGCTCCGCAGATTCCGGACATCGGGGAGAAATGTCGCGTCGGGCTCACGCCGGTTGCCGGCGATGAGCGGCGCCGACGCGTCCTGTGCATTGAATCCCGATCTTTTTCAAGAACGGTTGAATCGATTGTTTGCGAGCCGAGGAACTTTTCGAATCGGATAACGTTAACGTCGCGCGCAATCGCCCTGGTTCGTAAATTTCGTGACGCAATCGTCGAGCCGGCTTGTCTATCCAGATAACCGTCGCTTACGCTTTTCGAAAACGGTGGCCAGCTATCGGCAGCGATGGCATCGGCCCGGGCATAGCCGTAGTAACCGCCATCGTAACCGTTCAGATGACCGAAGTAGGAAACGAATGTCGTGCTTGGATCGATCGGCAGAAAAACTTTTCGAGAATCGGATTCGAAATCGCCGACACAATCGTAGCGAGCGCGTCTTCGGGGTGCTGGATCGTGCAACGCGAGATCGAGCGAGGCGAAAGCAAACTGCCGCCGATAAATGACGCCGGCGTTAGCCAGCTTGGCGTCATTCATCTTGTTGATGATCTCTGCGCCGGAATTTTCTTCGACGGGTCGCGGTAATCGGCCGCGAAAGTGTCGAGCACTTTTTGTCCCAAACCCAGTTTTGCAGCATTTGCGAGGCGCTTCGACGAAATCGCCGGGCACATGTGTGCCGGCGAAGCGCCCAGTATTTCGCGCGCGTCACGATCGAATGCAAGGCGTGACCGAATTCGTGGAACAGCGTTTCGACGTCGGTGTGGCGTGAGCAACGAGGGCTTGTCTGCGCTCGCCGGCGGAAATTGCAAAGCAGCGCGACCGTCGGCCGCTGGTATTTCCATCGGAGCAAGAAGCTTGCCGCCGATGATTTCAAACTCGGCGAAAGTGATTGAATTTTCCTTCGCGCGGGAACATATCGAGATAGAACATCCCGAGCGGCTCGCCGGTGGCGGAATCGGTCACGAGATAGAGCTGGAGATCGTCGATCCATTTGTAGCGGCGCGGCGATCTTTTCGAACTTCAGCCCGAAGATGCTCTGATAGATGTTGAACATTCCCTCGAGCACTTTTTGGAATGGGAAATAAGCGCGCAAGCGCTTCCTTATCGACGGCGTATTTCTGTTTGTTGAGCTGGTTGTTGTAGTAGCGCCAGTCCCACGCGTCGATCTTCGCGTTCGGATCGTTCGCTGTCGGCTGCTTTCATTTTCTGCAGTCTGCGCGACCTCCGCGTCGAACTTCGGCTGAATGCCGGCGATGAGGTCGTTGATGTCGACTTTCGCCTTCGGCGCCGGTCTCGGCCATTTTGATTTCAGTTTGGAAATCGTCCCACGATTTGTAGCCGAGCCGCAGCGCGATCTTGTTGCGGAGCACCAGCATTTGGTTGAGAACCGGACACGTTCGTATCTTTCGCCAGAGCTGTCGCTGAATTACGTAAAGCTGTTTGCGAGTGGCCTCGCTTTTTGGCGTTTTCCTCCACGGTGATGAATTGCCAGGTGACATTTGCCATCACGGTGTAGGCGTCGTCGCCGGTTTTGATGCCGGGCGAGGCGAAGAAACTGTCCGGGACGCCATCCAGTTCGGCCTTCGTGAAAACGACCGGCGCCTTGGCATTAACGATGTTGGTGTCGAAATCGGTGCCCAGCTTGCGACAACTCCTTGCGTAATTGCTCGACTTCCTTGCGCTGGTCGGGCGGCAACTCAAGCCCGGCGCGCCGATAATCGCGCAGCAGTCTCACTTAAGCAATTTCTCGTCTTCGCCGGAGAGTTTCGGATGAGTATCGGCGAAGGCCTTCAGATCGCCTTGTAAACGTCCTCGCGATAATCGATGCCGACCGCCCATTCTTGAAACGCCTTCACCGCGTTTTCCGCCGCCGTGCGCATCGCCGGCATTCGTGTTCGTTTCCTTGATGATGCGTTGCCTTGTTCGCCTCGAGGTCTGGCTGCGTAGTGTGAGATCGTCGAGCGCCACGACCGTGCTCTTGAACGTAACTTTGCTCGAGGTCCTGTGCGCCGATTTGGTCGAGCGCCGTATTCGCTTTGGCGATCGCATCTTTCATCGAGGCCTCGACCGCTTCCGGCGTCTGTTCCCAATCGGGGATCGTCAGGACGGCATTTGCCTTCGCCGCGGCCGTCGCAGAAAGTCATCGACGGTTTTGAGTTCGGCAGCGTCAAGATCGACGATCGGCAGCAAAAGCGAGAGCAAGAGGAGAAGTTGATCGATAAACAGAAGCGATTTGCATGCGGAAAGGTTTGATTGTTGAAGAGCGGCGAACAATTGTGTGGAAACGCATTGCTCGGTAAAGCGAAAACCGTGGCACGGAATGCTCGAGCCGATGATCGAAAAATTCTTCCTCGCCTTTATTCCGGTCTTTGTCGCCATCGATCCGATCGGTCTCGTCGCGACTTTTTTGGGACTCGGCGCCAGCGCTTCAGCCGGAAATCGACAAACGGCAGAGCGCTGCTGGGAATCTTGACCGCCCTTCTGGCATCTCGATCGGGTTTATTTTCTTGGCCGAAGTATTTTCCGCCGCGCTTGGGATCACCGTCGCCGATTTTCAGGTAGGCGGGCGGTCTGATTCTGCTTGGCCTGGCTGGCCGCGAGCTGGTCGGCCTCGGTCCGCCGGATCGCGGCGGCGGCGATGAATTTGGCGTTGTTCCGCTCGGGATGCCCCTCATCGCCGAGCCCCGCATTGCTCTACCGCGCTCTTCATTTTGGTCGATACGGTCGGTCTCGTGTTCACGTCTGAGTCTCGCTGGTGTTAATCTCGCGCTGGTCGCGGATGCGCGTTCCGAATGCCGACCATTTTACCCGCTGGATGGGCCAACAAGGGACTGCGCGGCGTATCGAAAATAATCGCGCTTTTACTCGCTGCGATTGCCGTGAGTCTTGATCCGGCGCGGCTGGCAGGCGACTGACGGCCGATTCCGAGCCTACATGCGAGTCTTTTACAATTGATGCATACGCGACGCTGTTATTCGGCGGCCAGAGATACGAAATCCGGGACGAGCCGTGTAGGCCTTGTCGGCAATGTTCAGGCGAGCGTTTTCGGTTCAAGCGAATAGCTCCGCGTTCATCGAGCGGCGGTTGACACGCCGGTGACCCTTGTTACTATCCTCGCTTCTATGAGATTTCCGCTCGCCTTAACAGCCAAAATCGCGGCCTACATGATCGGGCATAAGCTTGCGTGGCACGAAGAAGTTCGCCACCGTGCTGCAGCTCGAGCCGTTGCACACCTGCAATCTGACTTGCACCGGTTGCGGGCGGATTCGCGAATATTCCACATCGCTCAAGGACATGATGAGCCTGGAGGATTGCCTCGGGGCGGCGGAGGAATGCAACGCGCCAATGATCTCGATCTGCGGCGGCGAGCCGCTGATTTACCCGCACATCGAAGCGCTGGTGAAGGGCTTGCTCGAGCAAAAGCGGATCGTTTACATCTGCACAAACGCCATGTTCATGCGCAAGAAAATGCGCGAATGGCTCGCATCGCGATTGTCGAATCGCAGCCGCGAGATTTGTCGAAGAGAAGAATCGACGGCGTTGCTCGAGAGCGGTTTGATCAGCGAGAAAGACGCGGCTGAAATTCGCAAAGGCCCGAAAGGATCCGGCCAAGCCTGACGATCGGGCCGAGCAGCTGGATGTATTGGAACGTGCACCTCGATGGGCTCGAGCGAACGCACGATCTCATCGTGGAGCGCGAAGGCGTCTTCAAGGAGTGCATTCTCGCGATCAAGATGGCGAAGCTGCTCGGCTACCAGGTCGCGACCAACACGACGATCTACAAGGAAACCGACATGCAGGAGGTCGAGCAGATGTTCGATTATCTCTCCGATCTCGGCGTCGATGGCCACACGATTTCGCCCGGCTACGAGTACGACGCCGCGAAGAAGGACATGATCAAGCGGCTCAATTTGCGGCCGGAAAACTTCTTTCTCACCCGCGCACGATGACGATTCGAAAAGTTCCGAAAATCGAGGAATGGATGAAGCGATACACGTTTTTGGGACGCCGGTCTATTTTGAATTTCTCGCCGGCAAACGCGATTTGACCTGTTCAGCCTGGGCGATTCCGACGCGAAACATTCGCGGGTGGAAAGGCCCGTGCTACCTCATGACCGACGCGCATTACTCGAGCTACGCGGAATTGCTCGAGAAAACGCAGTGGGACAGATACGGCGTCGTAAACGGCGTGGCGCGCGACAGCCGTTGCGAAAATTGCATGGTGCATTGCGGCTACGAGCCGACTGCGACGTCTGGGGCTTGCAAGCGCAGCGCGGCGACACCTGGAAGACGATTCAGGTTCAATTTCGGGCCGAAACCGAAACCGACCGGCCGAGGCAGCGAAACTCTCGCGTTCAACGGCGTAAGTTCCGGCAACGGCCATCTCACCGGCAAGCGCGCAAGCGAACGGCGCTGCTGCGCAAGCCTCGTAGAGATCGACATGCGTGAATCGTCGAACGGACCTGATCGTCATTGCCGAGCGCACTGCCCGACGTCTCGGAGTCTATATTCGGCCGACGGACGACCGAGATTGCGCGGCGCGATCGCGCGCGCGCAGGAGAATCTTCTGCGGCAACAGCAGCCCGGACGGCCATTGGTGCGGCGAGCTGATCGTCGATAGCACGCTCTGCTCCGATTACGTCCTCTTCATGCACTGGTGCGGCGAAGTGACGATGCGCAATTGCAGCGGCGCTGCGTTCGTCACATTTTGAAACGGCAACTGCCGGATGGCGGCTGGAATATTTATTACGGCGGGCCGAGCGAGATTAACGCGTCGGTCAAAGCCTATTTTGCGCTGAAACTCGCGGGTTGTTCCGCGGACTCGCCGTTCATGCAGGAAGCGCGCGCAACATTATGCGCCTCGGCGGCATTCCGCGCATGAACACCTTCAGCAAGCTTTATCTGGCGTTGCTCGGGCAATTTCCGTGGAAATATCTTGCCTGCCATTCCGGTGGAAATGGTTCTCCTGCCGAGCTGGGCGCCGTTTCACATTTACAAAATGTCGTCGTGGAGCCGGGCCATGCTCATCCCGCTCGCCATCATCAATCATTTCAAGCCGACGCGCGAATTGCCCGGCGACAAAGCAATTGCACGAGCTCTATCCGCTCGGCACCGAGCACAAGCGATTTCACGCTTGCCGCGCGAGCGAGCGCTTCTTGACCTGGCGCAATTTCTTCCTGCGAGTCGATGATGTCCTCAAATTCCTGCATCCGCTCGGATTCGGCCGATGCGCCGGCGTGCGCTGCGAAGAAGCGGAGCGCTGGATGGCTCGAGCGGATCGGCGAGGGGAGCGACGGCCTGGCGGCGGTCTTTCCGGCGATGCTGAACTCCTTGATCGCCTTGCGCGCTCTCGGTTATTCGAAACGAAATCCCGATTTACGCCAAAGCGCGGCAAGGATTTCGCCGGACTGTTTGTCGACGATCCGGAGGATTTTCGCATTCAACCTTGTCTCTCGCCAGTTTGGGATACCGCGATCAACATCATCGCGCTGGCGGAATCCGGTGTTTCGCCGGAGCATCCGGCGCTGCAAAAGCCGCCAGATTGGCTGGTCAACAAGGAGGTGCGAATCCGTGGCGACTGGGCGGTAAACAATCCGCATCCGGAAGCGAGCGGCTGGGCGTTCGAATACAACAACATTTATTACCCGGACACCGGACGACACGGCGATGGTGCTGATGGCGTTGCGGCTCGGTACGGCCGAAAGATCCAGCAATCGCTCGATGAATTGTTTCGTCGCGCGCTTGGTTGGCAGCTGAGTTTCCAATGTCGCGACGGCGGCTGGGCGGCGTTCGACAAAGAACGTCACGACGCCATTGGCTGGAAGACATGCCGTTTGCCGATCACAACGCGATTCTCGATCCGACCTGCAGCGACCTGACCGCGCGCACGCTCGAGCTGCTTGGCTACATCGGTTTCGATCCGGAGCAGTCGCTGCGGTGCGCGACGCCGTGCAATATCTGATCGACACGCAGGATGACGACGGTTCGTGGTACGGCCGCTGGGGCGTCAATTACATTTATGGCACGTGGCAGGTGCTGCGCGGCTTGCGCGCGATCGGCGAGGACATGACGCAGGACTGGATCTTGCGCGGGCGCGATTGGCTCGAGAGCTGTCAGAACGAGCGACGGCGGCTGGGGCGAGACCTGCGCCACCTACGAAAATCCGGCGACTCAAAGGCATCGGCGAGAGCACGGCATCGCAAACGGCATGGGCGGTGATGGGCATTTGCGCGTGCGGCGACCTCGATCGGCCGAGCATTCAGCGCGGCCTGCGTTATCTTGCTCGAGCTCGCAACAACCCGATGGCTCATGGGACGAAGCCGCAAATCACCGGCACCGGGTTTCCCGGCGTCTTCTATCTGAAATACGACATGTATCGCCAGAATTTTCCGCTGCTCGCGCTGGCGACCTATGTCAATTATCGCAGCGGCCTCGGGCATCGTCCGAGCTTTTATCGCTGCGATCGGGTAGGGCGTGTCGCGCTAGCCGTGCACGCCGGATGCGAACGCCCGTAGCGCAGCGAGAAAATAAATCCTGTCGTTAGCGGCGTAATTCGATCTAACTATACAAATTATGGCTTACGAATTACCAAAATTACCCTACGCTTACGATGCTCTGGAGCCGCACATCGACGCGCGGACGATGGAAATCCATCACACCAAGCATCACCAGACTTACATCACCAACGTCAACAACGCGATCAAAGGCAAAGCCGATCTCGGAAAGAAATCGGTCGAGGATTTGATCAGCGATCTTGAACGCTGTTCCGGAAGATATTCGCACAGTGGTGCGCAACAACGGCGGCGGCCATGCCAATCATTCGTTCTTCTGGAAAATCATGGGGCCGAACGCCGGCGGCGAACCGAAAGGCAAACTGGCCGATGACATCAAATCCACCTTTGGCAGCTTCGACGCATTTCAAGGAGAAATTCGCCGCAGCCGGGTGTGGGCCGTTTCGGCAGCGGCTGGGCGTGGCTGATCAAGAACAAGAGTGGAAAGCTCGGAAATTATCTCCACGCCGAACCAGGACAGCCCGCTCATGGATGGGAACACGCCGATTCTCGGCGTCGATGTTTGGGAGCACGCCTATTATCTCAATTACCAAAACCGCCGGCCCGATTACATCAAGGCTTGGTGGAACGTGGTGAACTGGGACGCGGTCGCGAAGAATTACTGATAGCGCGCCAGCGAGCTGCTCTCCTGTAGCGGCGGTCTGTGACCGCCGCTAACTCATATGTTCGGCGTCGACAGACCGCCGCTACGACAGAAGATGGCGTATCTAAACGAAAATTATCTCAAGCTTCAGGCCGGATATCTGTTTCCCGGAAGTCGCGCGCCGGGTCCGCGAGTTTTGCGAAGCCAATCCGGAAGCGGCCGAACGGCTTGATTCGCTGCGGAATTGGCGACGTAACCGAGCCGCTCCCGCGCGCGGCGATCGACGCGATGAAGCGCGCCGTCGATGAGCTCGGGGACCGCGAAACATTTCGCGGCTACGGTCCCGAGCAAGGCTACGAATTTCTAAGATCGGCAATCGCGCAGCACGATTATCGCGACCGCAACATCGAGATCGCCGATGATGAGATTTTTGTCTCCGACGGATCGAAATGCGATTGCGGTTACATCCTCGATATTCTCGGCGACCAAAACAAAGTCGCGATCCCCGATCCGGTTTATCCGGTCTATGTCGATACCAACGTGATGGCGGGCCACACCGGACCGGCGAAAGCAGACGGCAGCTACGAAGGGATCGTTTATTTGCCATGCACAGCCGAAAACAATTTCGTTCCCGAGCCGCCAAAGGAACATGTCGATCTTGTTTATCTTTGTTTTCCGAACAATCCGACCGGCGCGGTGGCATCGCGCGAGCAGCTCTCGCGTTGGGTCGAGTACGCGCGCGAGCACGAAGCGCTTCTGCTCTTTGACGCTGCTTACGAAGCCTACATTTCGCGAGCCGGATATTCCGCATTCGATTTTCGAAATTCCGGGCGCGCGCGAGTGCGCGGTTGAATTGCGCAGTTTTTCAAGAACGGCGGTTTCACCGGCGTGCGCTGCGGGTTTACGGTGATGCCAAAGTCGTTGCTCGCGCGAACGGAGAACGGCCGCCGATTACCGCTCCATCCACTTTGGCATCGGCGCTGGAGCACAAAGGCGAACAGCGTGAGTTATCCGGTGCAACGCGGCGCGGAAGCGCTTGTATTCACGCGAAGGCCGCAAGCAGAGTGCGCGCTCTGATCGATCATTACATGGGCAACGCAAAGATTCTGCGCGAAGCCGTGGCCGAAGCTCGGCATGAAAGTTTCGGCGGCGTAAACGCGCCCTACATCTGGGTGAAAACGCCGGATGGCCTGACGAGCTGGCAAATGTTCGATCGAATGCTGCGCGACTTAAACGTGGTCATCACGCCGGGCAGCGGTTTCGGCGCGCAAGGCGAAGGATATTTTCGTATTTCTGCCTTCAACAGCCGAGAAAACGCCGAGGAAGTAGCGCGGCGTTTGGAGAGGCTTGCGTTAACCTCCAACGTGCCGTAGCGCAGCATGGATGATGTTGCCATCGCGCAGCTTCTGCATCGCAGAGCGAAACGGCGACAGCTTCCGGATCGTCCTCTTGTCGATAGAATCGAGGCGCGTAACGTTCGGAGCGTTTCGAGGAAATCAGCGTGTCCGCTCCGAAACAAAATCTGCCGCAGCTTTATCGCTTTTGTTTCTTGATGCTGGGCGACTCAGAGCAAAGCGCAGGAAGTCTTTCAACACCACATTGCGTGAGGCGGCCGTTGCGAGCAGCCCATGGGGAACTGCCGAATGAGCGGTTTTGGCTTTTCCGCGATGCGCGCTGGCGTTGTTTGGAAGCAAGCGAAACCGACTTGCAAGCCGAGCCTCTTCGAAATCGAGGAGCATGAGATGACTCCGGAGGCTCCGTCACAGATTGAGCAGCTTGAGCCAACGCAGCTGGCAATTTGGATTTCAGTCTGCGCCCGACCCGCAGAGGACTGCGCTGGCACTCTTTTATCTCGATGAGATTCGATTATCGCGAAATTCTCGATTTAGCGGAACTCAAGCTGAGCGAACTTTCGCGGTTGCTGGCAGGTGGGCGGCGGCAGTTTCGAAGCCTGGCTGGATGCCATGCTCCCTAAGAAGCCGAGCGGTATGAAGACGCTCGCGATTGTCGCGTCGGCAACGCGCTCTCGCGAATTGCGCGCCCATCAGTGAGGGCGGATACAGCGACCGTTCCATGCGCTCAGCGGTGTTCCGTGCTCGCGAGCTCCGACGAATTTGCAAATCAACAGAGCTTCGATCGCGCGGTGGCCGCGTTGGTTCGTGCCATTCCCATTCCGCCGGAGGCTGCCGAATGGTTCTCCAGCAAGGACCTGACCTCTCGCTTCCAAATGGACGTGGAAAAAAACCGTGCGCAATCCAGCCGTCCTCGCGATCGGGATTGCGGTCTTGGTAATCGCCGGCGTGCTTTGTCTTCCAGTTCGTCGGCCGTCTGAATGATTTTCCAGGATCGGGAACCGCACGGAAATTATTGACGTATTGCCGGCTCGACACGATCGGTCCTCCTCGATCCGGTGAGCTGCTGATGCGGGAACGTTGAGCGATTTGTTTTTTCTGAAGCACCGGCCTCGAACATTACGATGTGCCCGCCGAATTCGCCGATTTTCAAACCATCGGCTGCCGTGTTTTCGAAGACGATGAGTCGCAGCGCATCGCCCAAATCTGGGTGGCCGAGAAACGCATGCAATTCTTTCTTTTCCCAGCGGAGAGAGATGCCAAGACCGGCGCGGCGTTGCAGTTTTCTGGGTTGGCGGTATGTCCATCAAGAAGGCTGGGTCGGAGCAGTCACGGAGCATAACGGGGTGTGCTTTATGGCTGCGCTCCGTGGCCGCGAAAAAGACCTCGCGCCGTATATCTCCGAAGGCGAAGCAGTAAGGTCGTGCCGTTGACATGTCATGACGTGCCGTTGAATCTTTTGGCCGCAATGCCAGGGTAGCTCAGCGGTAGAGCAGGGGACTCATAAGCCCTTGGTCGGGAGTTCAATTCTCCCCTGGCAGGATCGTCTAGATTTTCGATTTTGGATTTCGCGGATGCGGCTCGCGATCTGTCCCAACGTTAGATGCAGGTTGTCTGAGCGTTGCTCGACGTTCGAAGGAGCTCAACGTTGGCCAGCGCCTTCGCTGATGAATCAGACGAGAACGTTCTTGAAAAGCTTTTCGCCGCGTGGAAATTCCTATTGGCTGACGCGCTTCGTCATTCTGCGCCTGCTTGGGTTTTGTTTACGCGGTTGCGTTTTCGTCGCTGCGCAGCAACTCGTGCCGCTGATCGGTGAGCACGGATTAACACCGGCGAATCATTTTCTCGCAGCAATTCAAACGCAGCTCGGTTCGCGCACTGCGCGGCATGCTGCGAAGTGCCGACGCTCTTTTGGTTCGGAATCTCAGACCACGCATTGTTGATCTTTGCATGGGTCGGTTTCGCGTTTGTCGCTTATTGTTCTCGGCGGCTACGCCAACGCGATCTCTCTCGCGATTCTCTGGGCGATGTACATGTCGATCGTCCACGTCGGCCAAATCTGGGTACGGCTACGGCTGGGAGATTCAGCTGCTCGAGACCGGGTTCTTGTCGATCTTTCTTTGCCCGTTGCTTGATGGCCGCCCATTTCCGAAATGCCGGCCGCCGATTGCTCGTTATCTGGCTTTTTCGCTGGCTCGGCTTTCGCATCATGATCGGCGCCGGTCTCGATCAAACTGCGCGGCGACCCATGCTGGCGCGATCTTACCTGCCTTTACTATCACTACGAAACCCAGCCGATCCCGAATCCGATCAGTCGTTATCTGCATTTCGCGCCGCACTGGTTCCACAAATTTGAGACTGCTATGGAACCATTTTATCGAGCTGGTCGTGCCGTGGTTTTCATTCGGTCCTCGCACGCGTCCGGCACATCGCAGGCGTCTTGCTCGTCAGTTTTCAAATCGTTCTCATCATCAGCGGCAATCTCTCGTTTCTGAATTATGTCACGATCATTCCGTTTCTTGCCTGCTTTGATGATACGTTTCTGCGCCGCTTTCTGCCGGCGCGACTCGTTCAGGCGCGCCGAACGAGCGGCTCAAGAATCGGAACCGTCGCGCATCAACAACACGATCGCGATCGCATTGTCGATCTTGGTTGTCTATCTGAGCGTCGCGCCGGTGCTCAATCTCGTTTCCGGCCGGCAACTGATGAATTACTTCCTACGATCCGTTCGATCTCGTGAACACTTACGGCGCGTTCGGCACGTGTCGGTCGCGAACGTCCCGAAATTATTTTCGAGGGAACCGACGACGCGTTGATCACCGGCGACACCAAATGGAAGGAATACGAATTCAAAGCCAAGCCGGGTGATCCGAACCGGCGCCCGCCGTTCATCGCGCCGTATCAACCGCGGATCGACTGGCAAATCTGGTTCGCGGCCATGGCGTCACCGGCCGAATATCCGTGGACGCTGCATTTCGTCTGGAAACTTCTGCACAACGATCGCGGCACGCTCTCGCTCCTCGCCAACAATCCGTTTCCCGACGCGCCGCCCCATTACATCCGCGCGCGGCTTTATCGTTATCGAGTTTGCGCCGATTGGGCGACAAAGCGTGGTGGAAACGCGAACCAATCGGTGAATGGCTGCCCGCGCTTTCGACGCGACGATCCTGAATTCCGTCGTATTGCTCACGGCGATGGATTGGTTGGATTAAAGTCGACAATGACAAACCAGGCCGCTGTTCGTGAAGAAGTCTGTTCCAGTGATCAGTGCGAATTTCTTGCAACGTATAGCCGAGCCAGAGTCGCGGTTTCATCCTGATTATCTTGCCTACCGGAATCGGGAGATTACCTGGGCGGAATTGGTCGCGCGGCTGCCGCACGTTGCCATGATCGGCGACAGCGTTTGCACCGGCGTGTATGTCTCGTCGGTTCTGAGCACATTTTGGCGCGCGCGCACTTGTTCTGGCAATAACTGGTTTCTCGACACTAGTCCGTCGCCGGCGACGCATTCGGAGCGTTTCGAAGAGACTGGAGGAGTTCACTCCGTTTGTTGCGATAGAATGCGCAGGCATCGGCGCGCTGGTCGATCACGAGGGCGAGCGGCAGAATTTTTTCGGAGAATTCTCCGGACGCGCAATTTCTCCGGACAAATTGGCCAATTGCTGGCGGCGGAGCGATTTCCCGATTTAATTCTGATCGCGATCGGACACAACAACCTCGATTGGGCGTGGCGAAGTCCGCCGAGCGAACTGGAGCAGCCGGAGAGTCGTTTGCAGCGACAAAGCCAGCACTTTCCGAGAAAATTTCGCGCGACAGATGCGGCGGCTGATTGAGTGTGCGCGCATGCAGCGTCACCGGGTCGCGGTCGTGGTGCTACGGTCTCGTCAATTTCGAGGCGTATTTCAAAGGGCGCGAAATCGCAGAGCGCCTGCGAGCGCAGGACCCGGCCTGCTATCCGCATCTTGAAACTACTTACAAATATTTCACATCCTTCCGGCCAGTTTACCGGTCCAATCTGATTCGTCTTGCCGCGATGGTGAATGAAGAACTGCGCGCGATGGTGAGCGAATTGAGCCGCGACCTTGCGGACAATGTGAACGTGCAGGTGCGCTATTCGGATGCCTTGGCGACAGCCGATTTGAGCCGCGCGGAATTGCTCCATCCAGTGGACGGCTGGCATGCGTCCGTCGAAGGCCACAATGTTCTCGCGGAAGCAGCGTTCAGCGATCTTGGACCAAGTCTGGAATTTCTTGGAATCAAGTCGCCTCCGTCGGATTCGCGAAACTAAACGCGAGCGTCGGCAATCTATAATCCGCGCTCCTTCAATCGCGCGATTGTTTCGCGTAACATGCGATAACCGAAATGTCCTTGCGGCACGCGCAGCAGCTCTGAGCCGCGCCAATGTTCCGTGAATCTTCTCAACATCTTCAGGTCGCGCGATTAAGTCGAATTCCCCGGCGACAAACAGCACCACGATCTGCATCGCACAGCGGCTGATTATGCATTGGAGAACTCAGGTGAAAATGCCGGGCAATGAGAGATGGCTCGATATTTGCCCGATGCAGTTCGCGCCGCATGAATCGCGCGGCCGGGCTCTCCCAGATCGCGTGCTCAACGTTCACAATCGGCGCCATCAACGCTACGAAACGAAAATCGCGCTCCACCATCGCCAGAAGCGCGCCGATCCATCCGCCATAACTGGTGCCGAGCACGCCAAACTCGGTGCAGCCGCGCTCGCGCAATATCGCCATCAATTGCCGCAACTCGATTACGCCCTGACGCAGTCCCTCTGCGTTGCGGATGAGATCGGCGGTGATGGCGAGCTCCCCGTTCCAATGGCTGCGTGGGACACGTGAATAGTGATATGGGAGATGGACGAAGCACGCATTCCATCCCAGTTCATTAAAGCGCGCCGCGTAGCGGCGATACCCGATGTGGCTCGCGGACATGAGCGCGTGCAACATGAGAACCGTCGGCGCCCTCCAGCCCTGCGCGGCACGGAAAAAATCGGCACGCGCGATGTTGTTCGCTGGAAAGCTTTGTATCGATTGGACTTTGCCATGTAATGGTAGTGCCGGGCCGATCGGAGATTACGGCCGCAATTTCTGCGCCGTTCGGCACCGCGTAATAGTCTTCGGCGGTGAGCTTCTCGCACGCCGTCACATAGTCGCTCCATTTCCTCACGACTGCGCGCGTGCAGATGGTGACGAGACTGAAGCAGATTGATCGACGCGCACATGAGCAAATCGACACCGCTCGCGGCAAAACGTCGCAGCTTATTGTAGTCACGGCGCTCTGTCGCCGTGTTTTGAGAAGCAAGAGCAGAACGCCCCGGCAGAGCGGGCGACTACATTTCATTCGCTCTTGGGGCGAATGCGGTAGATCGTCTTCGGTCAGCGAGAATTTTTCACGCAGTTCGGCATAAAGACGTTTGAACGCTGCGGCCAATTCGTGCTCGATGCACGCGCGCGCGGCGGATTTTTCGAGATCGGGAAAATGCGGGATCGGATTGCCGAAGGCGATCCAAATGGGCGTGCGCCGCAGTGGCAGCCAGCGTTTCTTTGAGTAGAGGCGATCGCTGCCGACAATCACGCACGGCAAGATTGGAACGCTGGCGATATGCGCAAGCGTCGATGCGCCCGGCCGCAGCGCGCGCTCCTCCAGCAGCGAGCGTGCGCCGTCGCGGATGCCGCCCTCGGGAAAAAGGCCCACGATCCGCCCATGCTTGAGCCGTTCGATTGCGGTTCGGATGGTTTTGCGATCGGCACGATTTCGTTCCGCCGGAAATGCATCGACGGCCCGCAAAAAAACCGAGCAGCGGAAGCGGAAAGAATTCTGCCATGGCCATCCAATCGATCTTGCGACGCACCAGCGAGGAAATGATAAACGGATCGAAATGGCTGATGTGATTTGATGCCAGCAGAAATCCACCGGCGCGATTCGAATTTCCGCGCCGCAAAACATAGACTCGCGCGACAGAGCCAAAGAGCAGCTTTCATCAACGATTGCTGCTGCGCGATTCGGCAAGCCTGTGGAACGCGGAATGAATGGCGAGTGAGGAATGTTTAATAACGAAGGAACGACCGAACCCGAATGACGAAACATCTCCCGCCGCTTTTGTCATTTGAACATTCGGAGTTGCTTCGACTTTCGACATTTGGTGCTTTCGTCATTTTAGTCCGTTTGCCGCGCGACCTCTTTGCATTTCTTGAGATCGAGCTTGCCGGAGGCGAGGACCGGAATGGATTCGACGCGCTGGACCTGTTTTGGAATCCACAAGTTTGGGACGCCGGCATCGTGAAGTTTGCTTGCGCAGCTCTGCAAGATCGACATCTACGGCGCTCAATAGCACAAGCGCTTCGCCTTTGGCTTCGTCTTGCACCCCATGATGGCAATCGGGCGCTCATCTCTTCCAGACAAGCCGAGGAGATCGACGATTTTGCGTTCGATTGCTTCGTGCGGCACCATTTCGCCGCCGATCTTTGAAAAACGCGACAGCCGTCCTTCGATGTAAAGAAATCCGTCCTCATCGAACCGGCCGATGATCGCCCGTCTTGAGCCAGCCATCTTGCAGCACATCGGCTGTGCGTTCCGGATCGTGCAGATAACCTTCGAAAATGTTTACTCCGCGCAGCCAAAGCATTCCGGTTTCGTGCAGCGAAAGTTTGCGGTCCGTTTCCGGTTCGCGAATTTCCGCAGCGATGCCGGGCGCCATTTTGCCAACCGAGCCCAAGACGACTCGATGGTTGCACTTGTTCGCCCGGTTTGGTCGGCTGCGGCTCCGGCAGGTTTACGCTTACCACCGGCGAAGTTTCGGTCAGACCGTAGCCTTCAAACACTTTCTGTTGAAGCGTTCCTCGAAATTCTTCGCGAGATCGAGCGGCAGTTTTTCCGCGCCGGTGATGACGAGACGCAAGCTGCGAAGCTTGTCCGGTTCGGCTTTGCGCAAGTAACCGCGCAGAAAAGTGGGCGTCGCCAGCAAGAGCGTTAGTTTATATCGTTCGATCAACGCTGCGTTCTTCGCGGCTTCCAGCGGATTTGGATAAGTGACAATGCGCACACCTTCGATGAGCGGATACCAAAGTGTGACAGTCGATCCGAAGGTGTGAAAAAAGGCAGCGACGCGAGAATGGCGTCGTCTTTCGTCGCGTCGAGCAATTGCCGGAACTGCGAGACATTTCCGACGACATTGCGGTGGCTGATCACAACGCCTTTTGGTTCTCCGGTGGTTCCGCTTGTAAAGAGCAAGACTGCTTCGGCGTGGCCGCCTCTTTTGGAATTTGCAAAAGCCGCAAAAGCAAACGCGCTGGGAACCAGAATCGACATCATCCACCAGAGAATGATTTGGCGTTTCATGCGCGGCATCAGTTCGTCCAATTTCAAAACGCGTTCCGGCCACGGAAAATCTTTGAGTCGTTCGATGAATTGCGTGGCCGAAATTGCGACCCGCAGGTTGGCGCGCTTGCAGCAAGATTCATTCGCCGCGCGTCCCATCGTGAAATTAAGATCGACAGGAACTTTGTCCGCCAGCGTCACGGCCAGATTCGCCAGCATCGATCCCTTGCTGGCGGGCAAAACGATGGCGATTCGTTCGTCGGGAAATTCCTTTCCGAAGATGACGACTCAATGCTGCCGCGGCGCCGAGCAACTTTCGCCCGGCTCAGCTTGCTGTGATCGAGTTCCGTCGATCACTGCGGTCGCGAACGGTCTGTCGCTTCAGTCCGCGCACGCATTCTTCGGCAAGATGTCGATCCAACGCGCGTCGCCGGCTGAAACAAAATTCGCCGAGCTTGAGCAATTCCTCGCGGACCGTCGCAATATCGGCGATCTTCCGTTTGAGCGGTTTGCCGAAGGCGATCGTGATGCGATATGGAATTCGCTTCGGCAGCTTTGCTGAAGAAATCGTCCGCCTTGAAACGAGAAGATCGAGCCCCAAAGTTGATCGAGCCAAACCGGAACGACTAGCTGCGTTGGCGTGACGCGCGATCAGTTCGTAACCGCGCTGCAAGCGCAACAATGTTCCCGCGCGTTCGAGTTGACCTTCGGGAAAAAGACAGACGATTTCTGCCTTCGGCGATTTGTTCGGTCGCTGCACGAATAGCAGAATGCGGAATGGCGCGATATCGATCGGAATGCAGCCGCACGATCCGCAAGAACGGACGCAGAAGTAGGTTTGCGATAAAATTCCTGGTCGATGACGTAACGAATCGGACGCGGGCAGGCGAGTTGCAGCACGATTGCATCCACCCATGTAATGTGATTGGGCAGGAGAAGAAATCCGCCGCTGCGGCAAGTTTCTCAGCCCGTGCGTCGTGACCCGGTAAAGGCAGCGCAGCAACGGGCGCGCGACAATGATATGCAGCGTGCGCTCAGCGGCGGACATGGAGGCCATCGTTTATCATTTACAATCAACGCCGGGCAAACTGCAATCGGCAACTGACGATGGAAGGCGGCATGAAGAAATCGATCAGCGGCGCGCACGGTCGCGCTGTTGTCTTCTGCTCGGGATCAATCTTTTTCAATTACATCGACCGGCAAATTCTGGCCGCGCTCGAGCCTGATATTCGCGCGAGTTTTTCGCAACTGGCGACGTAAACGCGATGACGAAGACCGGTCTGCTCGGCGACGCGTTTTTCGTAACCTACATGATCAGCGCGCCGATTCTCGGTTTGCTCGCCGATCGGATTCTCGCGATGGATCATCGTCGGTTCCGCTGTGATTTTATGGAGCCTGGCCAGCGGCGGCTCCGGTTTGGCGGCGACGTTCGCCATTCTGTTTGCGACTCGCATTTGCGTTGGAATTGGCGAAGGCGGCTACGGCCCGGCTGCGCCGACAATCTTGTCCGATCTTTTCCCGATCGAAACGCGCGGCCGCATCATGGCGATTTTTGCGCGGCCATTCCAGTCGGCAGCGCGCTCGGCTATGTCATTGGCGGATTGATCGGTGCTCACCTCGGCTGGCGCTGGGCATTTTATCTCGTCGCGCCGCCGGGTTTGCTGCTGGGCCTGCTGTGTTTTTGGCAACGCGATCCGCGCGTTGCTGCACATCGTCTGGTGCAAGAATCGCCGCGCCGCAGCCTGACGGATTACCTGAGACTCTTCCGCACACGCTCTTATCTCATCAATTGCATCGCGCAAACATTGATGACTTTTGTAACGGGTGGTTTGGGGTTTTGGGTATCGGCGTATCTGCGATTATCGAAATCAAAGCCCAGCCTGCAGGCAGGACGATCTTCGGACTGATCACTGTAGTCGCGGGTTTGATCTCGACGCTTTTGGGAGGCGTCATCGCCGATAGATTGCGTTCGCGTTTCGCTGGTTCCTACTTCTGGGTTTCGGGAATCGGGATGCTGATCGCGTGTCCGTTTTTCATTGCGACCCTTTACATTCCGTTTCCCGCGGCGTGGATCCCAATGTTCCTCGCGATCTTTTTCTTGTTCTTGAACACAGGTCCCTCAAACACGGCGCTGGCCAACGTTTCGCTGCCAGCCGTGCGCGCGACTGCATTTGCCGTAAACATTTTTCGTCATCCACGCGTTCGGCGACGTGCAGGCATTCTGGCTGCTTGGTTACATCGGCGGTCACACGAACATGCACGTGGCGTTTCTGTTTGTGTCCGGAATAATTTTCTGCTCTCCGGCCTGGCTTGGCTCATCGGTGTGAAATATCTTCCCGCAGACACGGCTGCAGTAGAAACAGCCGGGAACAACTGAATGCGCATCCAGTCTGGGGAATGGTTATGTCGATCTTTCGCTACTTCTCGATCTGCTCATTGATGCTGGTGGGAGCTGTTGCATATGGCGACGGAGTTCCGGATGATTGTGCGCAGCTCATCCTCGGCATCGCGCCGACTTGGGATTCAATGCGCGGAGAGTTGCGACTGTTTGAGCGATCGCGTGGCGGAGAGTGGGCGGCTGTGGCTGGACCTTTTCCAGTGCTGTTTGGCAAAGATGGGGTCGCGTGGGGCACAGGGTCTAGCCGGACAAGACGAGCCTGGCCTTCGAAAAAAGAGCGAGATGGCCGCGCGCCTGCTGGAGTTTTCGAGATCGGCCAAATCTTCGGATACGATCCGCACCTGCCTGCCGGGGCCGATTATCCATACCATCAAGTGACTGAGGCAGACGTTTGGAGCGATGACCCGCACTCGCCTAACTACAATCGGCATGTCGTGATTGATCCCAAAAACCCGCCAGACAATTACACCCATGAAAAAATGCGCTCAGGCGATTTCGCCTATCACTGGCTCATTGAGATTCGCCACAATTCCGATCCACCTGTGCCGGGCGCAGGGAGCGCCATTTTTTCATATTCGGCGCGGTGTGAATCGGCCAGACAACTGGTTGCACGACTATGGCGGAAGCAAATCTCGTAAAGGTGATAACTTGGCTGCGGGCAAAGCGGCGTCCTTGTTACGCATTGTTACCTGCCGCCGAATACGATAAAAAATGGCGTTCGTGGAACTTGCCGCCGCCAGAAAAGCTTGGGCGCCGGCGTGATTCGATCGACTCAGATTCATTGATTCCTCGCGTTGTTCAGATAGGCTCTCGTTAACTCCTTCTTATGCGAAGACGTCCCAACCCCTATTCGGAAGCGAACATTCGGCGCATCGATACAAAAGCTCGCGCGAAGAAACAGACTCATGGTTTTCAAGTCCATTTTCTTCGGGGGACAAAGTAATAACAAAGATGTTTAGCGACAGCATCTACGGGGGCAAGGAAGCGGCCAGGCGTGCGGCACGGAAGTTCAGGCGCACAACCATGCGCCGTTTGCCCAAGCGCAAATTTATGGGCTTTAAATAGGCTAACCGCTCTCTGCTTTTTGCGATAAGCCTGCCAACATTCCAGGAATCCAGATGCGAAATTCTCCGGTCGTGCCGCGGTCCATCCATCCACGACCGCTGGGGCGAAAAAGCACCGCTTTCGATTTCACTGCGGTTGGGGCTGATCTTGCCGTGCAGTTGTCCTCGATAAAGCCAGATAAACTCCTGGCCGGTCTGTGGCGAGGCGGAAAGCTTGAGGAGCTTTTCAAGGGAACATTTATGCCCAGCTCTTCTTGTAACTCGCGTTTCGCCGCTTCGTCGTAATTTTCCCCAGCCGCTTACGTGGCCGGCTGCGCTCGAATCCCACAGAAGCGGATGTCGATCTTTCCAGCGAGAGCGTTGTTGCAGATAAACGTCGACTGCCTCGTTGAAAATAAGGATGTGAACAGCGCGATGACGCAAGTTATTCCCATGCACTTCGGAGCGGCCGGCATAGCGTAAAACCCGATCCGTCTTATCGACCACTGGAAAGGGCTCATCCTCGATCGCGTGAGTCCCAGGGCGGATGGCCGGCGCGATGTAATTTGCCAGGCCAATCCACTGAGCCAGCGATAACTCTTCTGCTCTAGCCTTGGGATCGAACCCCAGATTGGCAGCGGCGTCATTCCAATCTGCGACGTGCGGGCGAAGTAAATTTTGCAATTGCTTTCTTCTTTGAGAAAAGCCACATCGGACCAACTTCATGAGCAACTCATCATCGCGTTCAGGTAGCTCAAGTGGCATGGCGCGGCATGATTCGCACGAGCGCAGAATCAACGTCGGGCTGTGGGAAAAAACGGTCGCTGGAATCGTGCGCAGATATTCAACGCGATGATGTAATTGCACGCGCAAGGTAAGCGCTCCGTAATTACTTAGTGGACGGCGAAGCTGAAAGCCGTCGCGCCATTTCATTTTGTAACATCAACAACCACAATGAGATCGGACTTGGATATTCAACAAACTTCAGGAGCAACTGACTTGAAATGTTGTAGGGAAGATTGCCAAGCAGCTTTCACGCGGCGGTGCGAAAAAGAATCGCGAGCATCGAAATTCAAGCGCGTCTGTGTTCAGCACTTCAAGTCGTGGATGAGCGAGGCGTTCGCGCAAAAAATTCGCGAGACGTGTGTCTTTCTCGATCGCGAGAACATGCGCGCCTTTCTCAAGCGCCAGCTCTGTTAGCGCGCCCAGCCCAGGCCCGATCTCGACCACATAGTCGTCCGGAGTTATCTCAGCCTGATCGATAATCCATCTGGCGAGATTTTGATCGTGCAGAAAATTTTGTCCGAGAGTCTTGACCGGCGAAACGCGTATTTCTTGAAGCGTCGTTCGTATCTCGGAGAGCTTCATACCAGCATGCACACGCGCCTCGAGCGTCACCTGAAAGTAGTGTGTTTGTTCACAAAATCGTGTGAACAAAATACCTTCGACGGGCGTGATCTTATTCACAAGTTATTCAACGACTCCCGCGGTCGCCAGATGTCGAGATTACGCTCATGTTTTCGCGTGTGCTATTGATCCTCTCGCGGCCGGTAGAGCAGGACGCCGCGCTTTTTGCGGCCGGCGAGATACGATTCGCCGCGCATCTTTCAATGAAACGCCTTCGATAAAAAATACGCTGGCGGCGCGGCCGATTGCGTATGTGCCCGATCCCGCCACCAGTCCGCAGACGACGTTTCCCCAGCCGGGAAAGAATTTCAGGACCGCGCGCGTGCCTTCGCGCAGAAGCATCGCTGCGCCGACATTCGCGCCGAGCGCGCCGATGAATTCTGTCGCCGCGCGCAGGCTTCGCTCACGCCCGCTCACATACATGATTCCGGAGACCATCATCAGCTGCAAGCTGGTGAGAATCGGCAGATCGGCCAGCGGGATCGGTTGGGCGCCGATTGCTGCGCAGATAGCGGTGGTGGATTTTACGAGGATCTGCGCGACTTCGCGCTGCGCTTCCCGATCTCGCGATATCCGGATCATTTCCATCCGCGCCTGGTTCGGCAGCTCGCGCGCTAAGATCGACATGAGCTCTTGCGCTTCGCGATGTGGACCTCTATTGGCTCAGCGCCGCGTGCCAGAGACAAACTCAAAACTTCCAAAACGTGTTCGTGGAGCGTCGGGCTCGAGCGGAGCGCCGATTTCAGCCGAGTTGCAACGATGTCGGTAGCATCGGATACGATTGGCTGTCCCGTCGGCGGAACGATAATGCCGATTATTTTTGCATCGGCTCTGCGGATGCGTTATTCCGGTCGAGATACGCTGATTAACTCATCGAACTTCCGTCTTCTCCAGCTCGCGTGCCGTTTGTTCTTCGTCGAGGAAAAAAATGACATCGGCGGATTGACGCTTTGAGTTCGTCCTGGACCTGAACGGCAGCCGAATCATCATGCCGCGCGGGCATCGAGGATTGAGATCGTTCCTCGCTCAGGCAGGCTGACGTCGTGCCAACGGCAGATCCGCACGAGGCAGTATCGCGCGTTTTGGTGAAATCGCTCTGGCGCAAAAAGCGCGCGCGACGATTTCGCGGCAGCGGCATTCTGCTTGATCCGGTAAGAGAAAACGCGGTGGTCGCTGTTGCAGAAACAACTGCTTCAGCGGCGTTAGCTCGCTCAGAACCGGCTTTTCGAATCCTGGAAGGCAACTTGCCCGCAAGGCCTTCAAGCCGCTCGACAATTTGGAGGAGTGATGGTCGGATTCACCAACGTTGCGCTTTTCGGGCTTTAGAATTTATCAGCACGCGATGTTTTGTTGGCCGGAAAATAAATTGTCGAACTCAAATGTTCCGCCATATAGAGATTCGCGCTTTTTAATCTTAATCTGAAAATTTAAATCTTCCTTTCTTTCTCATGAGCCTAAATATCGAAATCCTCTCTCGGGCGGCAAACGAAGCCCGCGGTTTGTGCATGGACGCAGTGCAGGCGTCGCAATCCGGACATCTGGGCCTGCCGCTTGGGTGCGCCGAAATGGGCGCGGTGCTTTATGGCTATGCTCTAAAACACAACCCGGATAAGCCGCGCTGGATCGGCCGCGACTATTTCGTTCTCTCGGCCGGTCACGGCAGCATGTTTCTCTACGCCTGGCTGCACTTGAGCGGTTACGACTTGCCGATGTCGGAAATCAAACGCTTCCGGCAATTGCACAGCAAAACGCCGGGACATCCGGAATTTGGCGAAACACCCGGCGTGGAATGCACGACCGGACCGCTTGGGCCAAGGCGTTGGCAACGCCACCGGAATCGCCGTCGCGACGAAAATGGCGGCGGCGCGTTTCAACACCGACGAGCACAGGATTTTCGATCAGCATGTGATTTGTCTGCGCGGGCGATGGCTGACATGCAGGAAGGCGTTGCCTCGGAAGCGAGCGCTTTCGCCGGTCATTTCGGTCTCGATAATCTGATCCTCATCTACGATTCCAACGCGGTCACGCTCGATGCCGCGGCAAAGGAGACGCAGAGCGAGGACACCGGCAAGCGCTTTCAGGCTTACGGATTCGATGTCCAGGAGATCGATGGCCAGGACATGCAGCAATTTCTCGACGCGCTCAACATCGCGAAAGAGCGCGACAACGGGAAACCGCAGTTCATCATCGCGCACACACTCATCGGCAAAGGCATTCCGGAAGTCGCAGGGACGTACAAAGCGCACGGTGAAGCCGGCGCGAAATTTGTCGATGCGGCGCGCAAGGGCCTCGGCTTGCCGGACGAACATTATTTCGTCTCGCAAGGACGTGCGCGATTATTTCGCCGAGCACAAAAAGAAGCTGCTCGCCGATTACGATCGCTGGGAAAAAACTTACAACGAGTGGCGCAAGAAAAATCCTGACAAGGCAAAAATGCTCGATGACGGGATCGAGCGAAAAGTTCCTGCCGATCTTTTGTCGAAAATTCCGGAGTTTCCCGAAGGATGCGAAACTCGCCACGCGCAAAGCCGGCAGCGAAGCGTTGCAGCCGATTGCCGCAAGCGATGCCGTTGCTCATCAGCGGCAGCGCCGGATCTGCACGGATCGACATTGAATTACATCAAGGACGGCGGGCGATTTCACTCGCGACACCCCAGCGGGCGCAACATCCACTTCGGCATCCGCGAGCACGGGATGTGCGCGATCCTGAACGGCATCTCTTATCACGGACATCTTCCGCGCATCGGGCGCGACGTTTCTGGTCTTCACTGACTATTGCCGCGCTTCCATTCGTCTTGGCCGCGCTTTCGCAGTTTGCCGAACATCTACATTTTTACTCACGACTCCATCGGCGTTGGTGAAGACGGTCCGACCCATGAACCGGTTGAGACGGTGAGCTCGGTTCGTTTGATGCCGCACATCGATGTGATTCGTCCGGCCGATCCTGAAGAAACCGCAGGCGCATTTGTCGCGGCGGTCGCAGCGAACTGACGGCCCGACCTTGCTCGCGCTCACGCGTCAGGTCGTTCCGATTTTGAATGAGATCGATGCGAAACTTGCGTCGCGAAGGTGTGTTGCGCGGTGGTTACATCGCGAAAAAGGAAAAAGGCAAACTCGATCTCGATCATCATGTCATGCGGGAGCGAATTGCAGCATGCGCTCGCCGCCGCGAAAGAACTCGGCGACGGCGTCCGCGTGGTCTCGATGCCCTGCTTCGAGCGCTTCGGGCGCGAATCGGAAGAATATCGCGAAGAAGTTCTGCCGAAATCATGCCGGCGCCGCGTGGCGATCGAAGCCGGCGTTCCCGAGATTTGGTATCAATACGTCGGTCTCGACGGAAAAGTGGTCGGCCTGCATGAGTTCGGCCTGAGCGCGCCTGGCGCCGAAGTGATGAAAGAGCGCGGCATCGACGCGCAGCACGTTATCGATGCCGCGAAGTCGCTGTGAGGCACTGGCTCATGGCTGATCGAGAGCGTCATCTATGAACCCGAAGGCTCATCAGCTGCGCGCTACGCTAAAACGCTTCTTCCGGCTCGCTCACGTTGCGTGCGCGAGTCTTCGAAGCGGGTGAATTCTTTCAGGAAGGTGAGCGGAATCTCGCCCACCGGACCGTTGCGTTGTTTCGCGATGATCAATTCGGCTTCGCCAGCTTTTTCCGCGCGCGCTTCTTCGTCTTCCTCATAAATTTCCGGCCTAACGAGTAACCCGACCAGATCGGCGTCCTGTTCGATCGAGCCCGATTCGCGCAGGTCGCTCAACGCGCGGTTTTGCCGCCGGAACGCGCTTCCGGTTGCCGATTCAGTTGCGCCACCACGATGATCGGAATCTTCAATTCTTTCGCCAGACCTTTCAGTACCGGCGGAAATTTCTGAGATTTCGAGCTGCCGGTTGTCCTGCGCGCGGCGCGATGTCGATCTGCAGCAGTTGCAAATAATCGACAATGATCAGTTGCACGTCCTGCTGCGCTTTGAGCCGGCGCGCCTTCGCCCGCAACTCGAGAATGCTGAGACTGGCGCTGTCATCGATGAAGATTTTTGCTTCGGCCAGCTTCGAGGCCGCGGCGGTCAGGCTTGGGAAAATCGCGCTCGCCTAGAAATCCGTCGCGCACTTTTTGTAAATTCACGCGCGCGCGAGAACAAAGCAGGCGCTGGACAAGCTGTTGGCTGCTCATCTCCAGGCTGAAAACGCCGACCGGAAGTTTTTCGTTGACCGCAACGTGCTCGGCGATGTTCATGGCGAGTGCGGTCTTTGCCCATGCTCGGGCGCGCGGCGATGACGATCATTTCCGCGGCATGCATGCCGCTCGTCATGCGGTCAAACTCAACAAATCCGGTTGAGATTCCGGTGATTCCGCCTTTGCGCTCGTAAAGCTTCTCGATCGACTCGATCGCTTCCATCACCTGGTCTTTCATCGATGAGCATCTGACCTTTGAAGCGATCTTCACCCGACGGCGAAGATTCTCTGTTCCACTTCATCGAGGAGATTGTTCGACCTCGTCCTGTTCCTCGTAAGCGCGCCGGACGCTCTCGGTGGCAGCGGCGATGATTTCGCGGAGAATGTATTTGTCGCGAACGATGTCGAGGTAGTACTGAACGTTCGCTGCCGTTGGCACGAACGTGAAGAGGCCGGTGACGAATGCAGCGCCGCCCGACGCTCTCGAGCAGGTTCCGGTCGCGCAGCACTTGCGTGAACGTGATCAGGTCGATCGCCTGGCCGGCATTCCAAAGCTCCGACCAGCACGGTATAGATCGGTTTGGTGCGCCGGGACATAAAAATATTCCTCGTTAATTTTCTCGACGCATTCCGCGATGGTGTCGCGCGGTGAGATGAGCATCGAGCCGAGGACGCCCTGCTCTGCTTCCACGCTGTGCGGCGGCGTGCGGTGAATATCCTGCGCAGAACCTGTTGGCGGATTGCGAAAACACTCTGCCGCCGTTTTGGGCCGGCCGAGCCTCGGCCAGCGCCGTTACCCGCTGTCTTACGAGGCTTCTCAGGCTGAGAGCCTTGAGAACTCGGCATTTATTTGGTTTCTTTTTTCTCCTGAAAAGCGATCGATGTTTTTCTCAGGCTGTCCGGCGCCGGAGTTTCTTCGGCGCTTCGGTTTCTCCGCCGATTTCACCTGAAAAACAAATTGGGCCGTCACATCGTGATGCAGCTTGATCGGCGACCTCGTGCTCGCCCGTATCTTTGATTGGGCGCTCCAGAACGATCTTGTGCCGATCAATCTCCGCACCGAGCTCGTTTTTGAGCCGATTCACGATGTCTTGCGCGGTTACTGAACCAAATGCTTTGCCGGTCTCACCCGTTTCCAGAGTAAAGGCGATTCGCGCTTTGCCAATTCGACGGGCCAATTCCTCCGCCTCGTTCAACTCGCGTGCTTCGCGTTCGGCGCGCTTCGCCTTGAGAGCATCGAGTTGTCGCAAGACTCGCCGGCGTCACTTCATGCGCTTTGCCGCGAGGCAGCAGATAATTGCGTGCATAACCGCGCCGCACTTTGACCACGTCCGCTTCAGCCCCCAGCCCGGGAACGTTCTCGGTTAAAATGATTTCAGTCGAAGGCATGTCGTTACGATTGTCTGGGCGAAAACTTCTGTCATCGAAGCGTGAGGGTAGCGAGTATAGAAGCCACACGAGTGCTGTCAACGCGCGAGAAAAATTAAAATGTGCTGCGTGTTACCCGACGCTGATTTTGCGCATACCAATCAGCCCGGGTGAGCGGCAGATGGGCCTGACCGGATGCATCCAACTTTGCGAGAACCGTTTGGTAAACGGCGATGTGGCCGCGGCGAAATCCATGCGCGGAGCCGGCAATATAGAGACGCCAGACACGATAAGTCGTTTCATCGACGAAGGAACGCGCTTCGGCATGATGCGCTTCCAGTCTGCGGAGCCAATGGCGCAGTGTCAGCGCGTAATGTTCGCGCAGATTTTCCACGTCGCGAATTTCGAAACCTGATGACTCCGCCGCGCGCAGCATGATTGGCAGCGGTGGAATATCGCCACCGGGAAAAACGTGTTGTTCGATGAATGACCCGTTCCTGTTATCCGGACGGGGCACGACGCCCTCGCCGATGGCCTGATTGAGGAAAATGCCGCCCGGCTTGAGCGCACCGATGAACGGCTGCGAAATAATCCGGCAGCCGTTCGCGTCCGACGTGTTCGGCCATTCCAACGCTCACAATTGCATCATAGAATTTGCTTCCGTTTGCAGAGATCTCGCGATAATCGCGGAGCTCGACTTTCGCTGCGTTTCCAATCCAGCTTCAGCAATCCGCGCGCGGCCCCATTCGGCTTGCGGTTTACTCAAGGTGATTCCCTCTGCGCGTACGCCGAAATATTTCGCTGCATGGAACGACGAGCGCGCCCCAGCCGCAACCAATGTCCAGCAGGCGCTGGCCTGCGCGGAGACGTAGTTTGCGACAGAGATAATCGAGTTTTCGCTCCTGCGCCGTATCGAGATCATCGTTCGGCGCTTGGAAGTAGGCACAGGAATAAACCATGCTGCCGATCCAGCCAGAGCTGATAAAAATCATTCGAAACGTCGTAATGAAAGGTCACTGCGCGTCGATCCGCGCTCGGTGAGTTCCGCCTGCCGCGGATTCGTGGCAGCAGCTGTCCGTCGCGCGCCGCATTGTCGATCTACCGTTCCGACCCGGAAGCGCAACCAGCAGCCCCGCGAGCTTCACCTTTTTCTTCCAATCGTCGAGACGGCCGAGCAGAAAATCGGCGATTTCAAAAGCGGCCTCGATATCGCCTTCGATATCGAAGTCATTGTCCAGATACGCTTCCGCTAAACCAACTTCTGTGCCGGGCAAAAACATTTGGCCGAGCGCTCCGGGATGTTTCAGCGCGAGCACGGCAGCGCGCGGATGTTCATCTGGCCATGCGGTCCCGTCCCACAGTCGCACCCCAACCTTGTCCAGCGAGCAGCCGGCGAAAATTTCGCTCAGAACATGACGCGTTCGCTCCTCGACATTCTTCTCTGCGGAGATCGCGTGAATCGCGCCCGTGGGCAGAAACCCGGTTACATCATACCGAGCTTCATCCGCCCGGCTTCGCTTATCATGCTTTGGTTCCACGGTGGATCCCAACCAGCTGGACATCGGCTTCGTCCACGCCATCAATCGACAAAATCTTGCTTTGGGCATCGTGTGCGATCGCCGGTCCCATCCCGCAACCGGGAGCGGTCAAGGTCATTTTCACTTCCACTTTGGTTCCGCCTTCCGGTTTGTTGATCAATCGGCAGTCGTAAACGAGGCCAAGATCGACAATGTTCACTGGGATCTCCGGGTCGTAGCATTGGCGAAGCTGGTTCCAAACATCTTCTTCAGAAACCTCACCATTTGCGGTGCTCGCAGGCTTTTCCGCTGTTTGCGCCTGGGGTCTTTCCAGGCCCAAGGCATCCAGATCTTTCTCGGCAATTCGCGCGAGGCCTTGATACGTTGCAATGGTGTAGCTTCCGCCAAGGCTTTGCGTGATAACGCCCTGGGTTCCAGACGGGAAGCGTGGCTTTCTGTCCGCTCGGGATTTGGATCGCCTCGCAATCGCGGCTCAATGTGAATTCAGTATTCTCGTGCATGAATTTTAGGTTGAAGCGTACTATGCCACAGATTTACGCGAACGAAAAATAGATCGAAAAGGATGGTAGGTGCGATCACCGGGCGCCCGCTCCTAATATACGTCGCGCTTGTAGCGTTTATCGCTCTTAAGCTTTTCGACGTATTCGTTCGCTTCGTCGATGCTTTTGCCGCCGTGCTCTTGCACAATTTTGCGCAGCGCAGCATCGACATCCTTGGCCATGCGACGCCCGTCGCCGCAGACGAAGAAGTGCGCCCCTTCTGCGTCGAGCCATTTCCAAATCTCGGCAGCGTTTTCCAGCATGCGGTGTTGCACGTAAATTTTTTCGCGTTGATCGCGTGACCAGGCGCAATCGAGTCGTGTGAGAATTCCCTCTTTTTGAGCGCCGCGAACTCCTCGCCGTAGGCAAAGTCGCATTTCTCGTGTTGCGATCCGAAGAAGAGCCAGTTTCTTCCTTGCGCACCGAGGGCCTTTCGCTCCTGCAAATAAGCCCTAAACGGCGCGACTCCGGTTCCGGGACCGACCATGATGATGGGAGTGTCCGGATCCTCCGGCAGATGAAAATGTTTTGCGACGCTCGGGAAGACGGGCACGGGCATCGTCATCAGCGCGTTCCGCAAGAAAGGATGAGCAAACGCCTTTGCGCGGCCGACCATGACTTTCGTAACTGACGACGTCCACAATGAAGTGCACTTGGTCGGGAGTACGCCTTTAAGCTTGAGGCCACTGAATAAAGCCGCGGCTGTAATTTCGTCAGGAGACCGACAAATTCTTCCGGGGCGAAACGGGCAGAAGGATGTTCCAGAAGGAAATCGACTATTTCCATGCCCCACAGGTAAGTCTCAAGATCGTGTTTGCGGTCTGGCGCGAGAAGGTATCTCAACGTAGGCGCAGCTGAAGCGCGCTCGGCGACGGCCCTCAAAAAGCTTGGGCGTGGGTTGCGTGATACTGTAATCGCGCAGTAACGCTTCGCGCAATGCCGTTGGTTCCCTCTGGGTCGCGGGACTTGTTCATCGCCGGTGGCGCCGAGCGTATGGACGATTTCATCGACCAACTGTGGGTCATTGCTTGGATAAACCGCCAATGAATCGCCCACTTCAAAGCTCAAACCCCACCCCGTCAGATCGAGTTCGAAATGGCGCGTATCCTTCGCAGACTCCGGACCGCTAAGGCGGCGATTAACGACGAGACGAGCGGGAAACGGGTTCGCCCGTGTGTATCGTGTGGCAGCAACGGTAGCAGCAGCGCTAGCGGTAGCTTCGATCGTAGCAGCTCTTGTAGCGGTGATTCGTCAGCGTCGCAAATTTCATCCGTCATTTCCGATTGCCAGAGTTGGGCAAACGTCCATGGCGCGCTCTGCGGCGGCCATTGTCTTCGGGCGTTTCGGGTTGCTGAGAGAAGTGAACGGCGGTCTCGTCGCTGGTATAGTTCAAAAGGTTCGGCGCTTCCTCGAGACACAGACGGCACAGTGCGCAGCTCGTATCCACGTACCACGGTCCAGGCGACGTTCTGGGGTTGTTTGCCTAGTTTGTCCGCCATTGCTTGCAAGCCCCTTAGCGGCGATCTCGGCCGACGATCAGGAGCAATACGCGGCTGGACTTTGCGGCGGTCAGTTTTCATCGGCGTTTCTGAAGCAATCGCGAAATCTACTTGCCGTTTGAATGCATCGACGCGGACGACAAAGACGCGCACCTCATCGCCCACGCCGAATCGCTTGCGTGATCGTCTGCCGATCAACCGCCGCTGCGCTGGCTCGAATAAGTAAAAGTCGTCTGCAAGCGAAGAAACATGGACAAGGCCCGTGATAAGCGCATCTGGCAACTCGACTACCAGGCCGTAATTGCGGACATCGACAATTGCGGCGCGAAAAACCTGCGGATTACGCTCGATCGAGTTGGCGTTGAAAAACTCAAGCTTCTTCATCCGACCGCTTCGATCTCGGCATCGGCTGCGATGCGCTCGGTCGTTGAAATGTGCTCGGCAATCGACGCGATCTGACCCATGTCGATCCGCGACTGGTGTTTCCCGCTGCGTTCCGCCAAGGCGCGATGCACGACGAGATCGGCATAACGGCGAATCGGACTGGTGAAATGCAAGTAGTTAGGCTTGGCAAGCCCGTAATGTCCGAGCGGCTGCGGCGCATAACGAGCGCGCTTCAAACTCTTGAGCAGACCGATCTTGAGCGCTTGCTCTTCCGGTTTTCCGCGAATCGAAGCAAGCAGGCGCTGCAACTCGGCGCGATGGGTTAGATCGCCGACCTTGTAGTTAAAACTGAGCACGAACTCGCGATACTCCGCCAACTTCTCCGGATCGGGGTTTTCGTGGACGCGATAGATCGTCGGGACTCGCGCGCTTCTTCAGCTCGCGCGCGACGGCTTCGTTTGCGGCCAGCATGCATTCCTCGATCAGTTGATGCGATTCGTCATTGTCGATCCGCTCCAAGCGCACAGGCTTGCCGGTTTCATCCAAGCGCACCTTTACTTCCGGAAAATCGAGATCGAGCGAGCCGTGCTCGAATCTTTTCCGCCGCAGCAACGAGGCGAGCTCCCAGGCAACGTGCAGCTGTTCGCTCAATTGATCCCGAGGCTGGTGACTTCAAGATCGCGTAAGCCTGCTTGTAAGTCAGACGGTGCGCGCTGCGAATCACGCTCTTGGCGAAGCGCGCGCTTTTCGCGACTCCGTTCTTGTCGAACTGGATAAACACCGAATGCGTCAGCCGATCGACTCCCGGATTAAGACTGCATACGCCGTTACTCAGGCGCTCCGGCAACATCGGAATGACTCGGTCCGGCAGATAAACGCTGTTTCCGCGCCGGCGCGCTTCGCGATCGAGTGCACTGCCCGGCTCAACGTAAGCGGCGACATCGGCAATGTGCACACCGAGCCGCCAACCGCCGTTGTCGATCTTTTCAACGTGGATCGCGTCGTCGAAATCGCGCGCATCATCCGGATCGATGGTGACGATAAATTTTTTCCGCAAATCTTCACGTCCCTCGAGTTTCCGCGCATCGACGGTTTCGGAAATCCGGTTCGCTTGATCGATAACATCTCCTGGAAATTCGGTCGGCAGATGATATTTCCGAATGATCGACAGCATATCGACGCCCGGGGCCGAGGCTGGCCCGAGTACTTCGATGATGTCGCCTTCTGGATTAACGTGGCGCGATTCCCACGCTTCGAGTCGAACGACAACCTTGTCACCGACTGTAGCGGCGGTCTTCGACCGCCGATCTGTTACGGAGCTGGACATACACATCGTGGACAATTCGTGGATCATCCGGAACAACGTAATAAAAATTGCGCGAATGCTGCAGCGTTCCGACGATCGTGTCATGCGCGCGTTCCAAAATTCGAATTACGCGGCCTTCGCTGTCGTCCTTTGGCTGCGGCGCGTAGGGTGCGATCGCGAGTGATGCGCACAACTACGCGATCGCCGTGCATGGCTGTGCCAGTGTTTTCCGCTGCGACGAAAATATCCGGCTCGCCCGGTTTTTCTGTGATTAGAAATCCATATCCGGCCTGATGGATTGACAATGTGCCGGTGACAAGATCGGCTTCTGCCGGCAAGACATAACGATTCTTGCGAATCCGCGCGATCTCGCCCGAGCGTTCGAGCTCGCGCAGCGCCTGGTTTAATCCCATCCGCACGCCGCTCTTACGCCCGAGCGCCTTTGCCAGTTCACTCTTGTCGAGCGGCCGGTAGTCAGGCGAGGCGAGGAGTGGCGAGAATTTGTTCTCGAATCTTACGTCCGTTTTGAGTCATGCGAGCGAAACGATATCGTTGATGTTATTATCGATGTAACGAGGTTTCAACCGAAGATCGAATAATGCAAAAGCGATTATTGCCGGCGCATTTGCGATTGCAGTGGCGACAACTGCTTTATTTGCCGCAGGAGGAGCCAAGATGAAGATCACAAGTTCTGCTTTTCAAGAAGGCGGCGAACATTCCATCGAAATTCAGCCGCGACGGCGCGGAACGCTAATCCACCGCTTCGCAGATCGAGGGAACGCCGACGAACGCTAAGAGCTTGGTGCTTAATCGTAGATGATCCCGATGCGCCGAGTTGGTCTCTTCACGCACTGGCTGGTTTGGAATATCGATCCCAAAACAACCGAGATCCCCGAGAGAGGCGTGCCAAAGGGCGTGCAAGGGCACAAACGATTATCCAACATTGGGTTATGGTGGACCACAGTCCGCCCTCAGGTACGCATCGTTATTACTTCAAGATTTTTGCGCCTCGATCACGACACTCGATCTTCGCTCCGGCGCTAAGCGACCGGCAACTGGACGAAGCCGATGAGCGGTCACGTCGTCGCCCAAGGCCAGTTGATGGGTCGTTACTCGCACAGTCAATAACGAGCGGAAGCGCAATTCGAATAAAGCACCGCCGTGTGATAGTCTCACCCGCAATGGGTGGGAGGCAGTGGAAAATCGCAGGTCGCGTTGTCGATCTTTCCCGTCGTGGGCTAATCATGGGCGTCCTGAACGTCACGCCAGATTCATTCTCTGACGGCGGAAAATTTTTCACCGTGGAAAAGGCGGTTGAGCACGGACTGAAAATGGCTGCGGATGGCGCGCAGATCATCGATGTAGGCGGCGAATCGACGCGTCCCGGCGCTGAATCTGTCGCAGTAGAGGAAGAAGTGCGCGCGTGTAGTTCCGGTGATCGAAGAATTGCGGGCGAAGATCGACATCGTTATTTCGATCGATACTTCGAAGGCTCAGGTTGCGCGCGCAGCGATCGCAAGCAGGCGCTTCGATTGTGAACGACGTCACCGGGGGACGAGGCGACAAAGAGATGATGCCGCTTGTTGCCGAAAGCAAAGCAGCTTTCATCATCATGCACATGCAGGGAAATCCGCGGACAATGCAGGTCGAACCGCGATATGTCGATGTGGTCTCGGAAGTGGCTGATTTTTTCGACAACAATATACGCGCGCCCTAGAGTGCGGCATTGATCCCATGGCGATTGCGTTTGATCCGGGAATTGGTTTCGGGAAAACGCTTGAGCACAATCTCGAGCTGCTCGCGCAGCTTGAGCGAGCTTCGAGTGCACGAGCGTCCGCTCGTGGTTGGTGTTTCCCGCAAATCTTTTCTCGCGAAACTGATCGGCTCATCAGAGATGAGCGATCGGCTCGCGCCTGCGGTGGCGCTTGACTTCGCTTCTGCGCGACGCGCGGCGCGGATGTTTTTCGCGTTCATGACGTAAAAGAAAATGTAAACGCGCTACGGGTGACGGAAGCAATTCTTCAAAGGACGAAATGATTCAGGAACTCATTCATCTCTGGCTCAGAGGCTGGCGCAGCGCCTTTGAAATCATTTTGCTGAGCGTGGCGATCTACTATGGCTATCTTTACTTTCGCGGGACGCGCGGCGCGAAAGTACTGACCGGGCTGGCAATCGTTTTTCTGACGCTGACGCTGATTTCGCAGTTGCTCAATCTCGTTGTCATCGGCTGGCTCGTCCGCAGTTTTTCGGTTTTCCTCGCGGTCGCGCTTGGTAGTGATCTTTCAACCGGAGCTGCGGCGTGGCCTGGCCGCGCTTGGCGGGCATCCGATTTTCTCCTAACGAGCGAAAAACGCGAAACCGTCCACGATCTCGCCGAGGCGGTAACGCAGCTGGCAAACAAACAATTCGGTGCGCTGATCGCGATCGAGCGCGATACGTCGATTCGCGTTTATGAAGAAACCGGCGTGACGATCGATGGCGATTTTTCTGTCGAGCTTGTTCTGGCGATTTTTCATCCAAAGCCGCGCTTCACGATGGCGGGGTCATCGTGCGCAACGGCCGGATCGCAGCCGCGGCCTGTATTTTCCCGTTAGTCAGCGGGAAACGCTGGACCGAAGCCTTGGCTTGCGCCATCGCGCCGGCCTCGGAATCACCGAAGAATCGGACGCGATGGCGGTGATAGTCTTCGGAAGAGACCGGCGGCATTTCCATTTGCCACCGGCGACGGATCGAGCGCAATTTTACTCCGGAAACATTTCGTCAACGCATCGCGGAAATTTTATTGCACGGCAATTATGAAGAGACTGATCCTGAAAAACTGGCGCGCGAAGTTGATCTCCCTCCTGCTCGCGACAACGCTTTGGTACCTGATCAAAAAGAACGTAGCGACGACCGCCTCGCCGTCTGAAAGGGCCTCTGGCACGACGGCGACGGAAAGGCGCTGAGGCGCAGTCTAGCGCAAAAAGCGCGACAGATTTTCTTCTTCCCAGCGCCGCGCGCGACGGTAGTTTCGAAATTCCCGCTCTCGGCGATTGAATTCTTCCGTGTGCACGCGCGCGACGTCCTCT
>ERZ1370068.3134-contig-2256_pt1 | contig 46087 bp, 58 predicted proteins | sample MGYA00561227_ERZ1370068 | MGnify/ENA primary metagenome ERZ1370068 (study PRJEB38410, sample SAMEA6850437) | metagenome | study: Metagenomic assessment of the ecological functions of the soil: analysis of the soil microbiota associated with the... | reverse complement strand
GTGTGCTTCGTTCAGTTACGTATTGCTGTCTGCCTCGGCCGGCTGGGCGACGGTTTGGCGTCGACAGGTGCGCTGGGCGCGTACCGCAGCGCCTGCCGGTATGGCCGCTGGTGGGAGCCGGCCATCGGTTGCCGACTCCGGCCTCGCCGGGGTCGCGCGCTGCTCGGCGCAGGCTTCGGCGCGCCGGCTGTGGCGCTCGGTCTCCTGACCATACCGTGGCGTGGCTGGCCGGCGAGAAGTGGTTCATGGCAGGACGGGCCATGGCCTTTGGGCCGCGCGATAGCCTGGCACCTGATGCGGGAGATGCTGGCGCCCTGGCTGATGGCAGCTGCATGCGCCAGCCGCGTCGAGCTGGCGCAGCACCGACCTTGAGCGGTGGCGCACGCGAGACGCCCGCCCGTCGGGACATCGGTATGAGCGGAATTTGGCATCGTCACCATCGCGCTGCCCGAACGTCTCGATTCGGCAACGTCGCGCTAGTCGAGCAACGGATAATCCGAGGCCGCATAACAGCCGGGCCGGCGGCGTCGTCGACGGCAGCGGCGTCACCATGACGCTGCCGGCGTGCCTGCTGGCGAGCATCCCTCCACCTGGCCAGCGGCGGCAGACGCGCGTCGTGCTCTGCAACGGCGCTGCGGCGAGACTGCCTGATGAGTGAGCGGCTTCTCGCAACTGTTCGATATCGGTGGAGGAAGCCGCCGCCAGATTGCGCTTTCCGGAGGCTCGCGGGAACCGCAACCGACCACTTTGCACCGACGCGGCGCCGCGGGTTGAACTATCGGCGAGCTGAGGCAGATCAAGGATGTGGGACGGCGCTCTGTCCGTCCCCGACGGAGACGGGATTTGACAATTTGAGCTGGCTGCGCGCTGCCGCGCGACCTACCGCCATTGTCCTCGGCCTGGGTATCGGCGTCGCGGGCTGCCGAGATCGTGCCGGGCGACGGACCCGTGGATGGATGGCGCCCAGTCGACCAGTACCGAGGCCCTGCCCTTTCGACCTCATTGATCTGACGCCGACCACCGTCGTCGCCTATCGGCCGGAGCCAGCCGATCGATCGACCCTTCGACGACCGGCAGCTTCTCGGCCGGCGGACGTGCGCTGCGGTGGCGCCGGGCGACGTGCTGCAGGTGCGCGTCTTCGAACCCTACGAAGGCAGCATCTTCCCGACCATCCAGCGGCCGGGCGCCGACCTCGGCACCCAGCGCGTGACCGACAGACGGCACGATCAATGTGCCCTATGCCGGGCACCGTCAAGGTCGCCGGCCTTGACCTCACGCAGATCGAGCAGCGCATCGCCAGCCAGCTCGCCGGCAAGGCGCAGGATCCAGGTCATCGTGGAGTTCGTCGCCGACCGCACGCCACACCGTCATGGTTTCTGGCGACGTCGTGAAGAGCCCGGCCGCTGTCTCGATCCTCGAGGGGACGCGATCGGTGGTCGATGCCGTCAACCGGCGCCGGCGGTCCGACTCGTCAAACGGCCTGCCCGCCTCCAGGCTCGAGGTGGTGCGTGCGGCGAAATGGATCAGGTTGTCCTGACATGCGCAGTATTCCGATCTGCTGGCCGGCTGGCGATATACCGCATTCAGAAGGGCGATGAGATCGTCGTCCGGCCCAATATCTCGCGCATTCACGGTGTCTGGGCGCCGTCCAGAAGGCGGCCAATGCTCGAACTCACCACGGCCAACCTACGACCCTCCTGGAGGCGTTGGGACAGGTCGGCGGCCTTCAACGACGAGCGGGCCAACAAGACCGGCGTTTTCGTCTTCCGGATGGGGGATATCCAGAACAATCACGCAGCCCAGGGCACCGTGTTTTCGGTTGGACCTCCTCCAACCTGTGTCTATCTTTGTAGCCCAGCAGTTCGGAATGCAGCCAAGGGACGTGGTATACGTCACGAATGCGCCACTTTACGAGTACAATAAGCTCCTGACCGCGATCATCGCACCTTCGATCGTGGGCGTTGCCAAGGGCTCCGTGATTCCGTCGACGACTTTCTGACCTGGGTGATGCGGTCTGACGGAGTATTGTGAAACGGGTTCGGATGGCGCGAGAACAAAAATTCAGATGGGGTGCAACTGGCGTGGCGATGCTCTTCGTCATTGCAGCCCTTGTGCTGTGGGTTACCCCAGCCGCGCCAAACCAGCAGCGCCCAGGACGGCGTCCGGCCGCTCGGGCCGTTGATTTCCACGTGGCTACACTGACGCGCCGGCAGGCACGGCGGTGATCGCCGGCGACCCCAGCTGGCGGCAGCGTGCTGTCGGAATTGCGGGTGAGCGACGGCCAGAAGGTCAAGCGCGACGATGTCATCGCGGTCCTTTCCAACTACTCGAAGGCCGACGTCATCGTGCGCTCGACCGAGGCCGAGCTCGAAAGGAAGGCGGCGCCAGCGCAGGCCATGGTATCTCGGCTACCGCACGGCCGAGATCGCCAGCGGGAAGTGGTGGTCAAGATCGGCCGCTGAGGAAACCAAGGCCTCGCGAGATGCGCGTTCGGGCAAGCCGCCCGACATGAAGCAGCTCGAGCTCAACATCTCGCAGCAGAGTCTCGAGCGCGAGCAGGCCAAGCTGCGTGTCATGGAGAACGTTGTCGCACGGGATCTCGCCCAGATCGACACCGACATCAACATCATGACCGCCAAGCTGGACAACGCGCGGGCCGAGCGTGAGCGAGCGCTAGTCGCGCTCGCCGCTCGACGGCATCGTGATCCAGATCTATGCGCCGCAGGGCGAGCGTGTCGAGCAACGGCATCGCCAAGATCATCGACATGAGTCAGCTGCGCGTGCTCGCCGACGTCGACGAACTGCACATCGGCCCGCGCTCCCGGCGGCAAGGTCGAGGTCACTTTCCGCGCGCACGACCATCTATCGTCGGCAAAGATCTCGCGCATTGCGCCCGACGGTGGAGCGCGATGCAGCGCATCGAGCCCGATGGCTGCTCGTCGACCGACGCGCGCGTCGTGCAGGTCGAGATCGAGCTCGACGATCCGTCCTGCAATGCCGCAGGTCCTCGGCCGCGAGACGCGCGTCACCTTCCTCTGATGGCTCTCACCCTGCCTGCCGCCGCCTCGCCGAGCGCTGTGCCGGCGATGGCCGCGGCTTCGCTGGCGCGCCCTGCGGGCGCCAGCCAGGACCGCGGCGGCGACCGCCGCTTGGCGCCCAGCAGCTCAGGCGCCAGCGTACCAGCACGCTGCTGTCGCTGGCCGGCGTCACCGCCAGCCTGCTCGTGATCTTTGCGCCAGCTCGGCATCGAGCGATCGGCGGTCTACTATTCGGCAACCCGCATCCATCGCGCCGTGATTGGCCGATCTCGTGCTGGGTGCCGGCCACGGCTTCAAGTCGCTGCAGCTCCACGCCAACGTGCCGGTCGCCACTGACCGACATCGTGGCGACCAATGCCTCGCCGTCGCGGCACGGTCGCCGCTGCTGGTTCGACATCATGTCGATCAGCCACCCGGCATGCCGGCGCCGCGCCAGATCGCCTGGTACGCCATTGACGTCGAGCGGCCGGCGATCGATGTGCCGGCCGACGCGAAGAACTCTACAAGCTCCGCGTCACGCGCCGCATCCTGGTTCGATCGCGATCGACGGCCGTGAGCTTCGGCGATCTTGGCCGAGAGTCGTGCCGAGCGCGGCGAGGAAGTGCCGGTCTGGGACCCGCCCGACACGCCGACGTGCTGCGCGAACTGTTCGTGGTCGGCACCGGTCGTCGATCGGCCCGAACGTCGTCGAACGACGGCGCGGTCGTCATGTCGGAAGCCACCATGGCCGAGGTTTCTGGGCTCCTGGTAGTATCCGGATCGTCCAGGCCTTCATCGGCATCCAGCTCGTGCCCGGCGCCGATCGATAGCGCCACGCGCGTCGAGCTCAACAAGGCGCTCGGCGGCCGTGGCGAAGTGATCACGCCATACGAGTTCGAGAATCGCGAGAAGGCCTATTGGTCGCGCGAGACGCCGGTCGGCTACATCACCGATCTGGGCTTCGTCATGGGCCTGATGATCGGCATGGTGTTCATCTACTACGCCCAATACCAGATCATCCGCTTCTACCTGCCCGAATACGCCATCCTGAAGAGCCTGGGCTACGACTGGTGGTTCTTCCTGTGCATGATCGGCCAGATCGGCGCCGCCATCATCACGCCCGCCTTCCTGGTGGCCTTCACTCTGGCGCGCATGGTCTACGGCGTCGCCGAGGCGTCGATCCATCTCGGCATGACGATGGGCACTGCGCGAGATGGTCGATTGCGCTGATCGCCTCGCTGGTGATGACCGGCTGTCGAGCGTTTTCGCGATCCGGCGGCTCGTGGAAGGTCGATCCCGATCATGCTGTTCGAGTGACCATGTCAGCGACGGTCATCCATCCTTGGCCCGGCGGTCGTCGAGGCGGTCGACATCCACCACCACTACTGCGACGTAGCCGCGCAGCGTCGACGTGCTGTTCGACATCAACATGCAGGTCCGCGAGGGCGAGCTGGTGATCGTCACCGGACCGTCGGGCTCGGGCAAGAACCACGCTGCTCACCATTCCTCGGCACCATGCGCCGGCCGTCCGAGGGCAAGCTGCGCCTGCTGGGCACCGACGCTCGGCGGCGTCCGCGGCAGACGACCTCGACAGCCTGCGCAATCGCGTGCGGCTTCCTGTTCCAGAAGCGCAACCTCGCTGTCGTCGCGCTGACGGCGCTGCCAGAACGTCATCGCCGGCGTCTCGACGACGCCAGCTGTCAGCGATCCCGCGTGGGACGAAGCGGCGCGCGCCATCTGCTGGGCCTGCTCGGCCTGCGGACAAGGCGACGTCTGGCCCGACGAGCTGTCGGCGGCCAGCAGCAGCGCGTCGCCATTGCGCGCGTCATGATCGGGCTGCCCGACCTGATCATCGCCGACGAGCCGACCTCGGCGCTCGATCGCGTCGCCGGGCGGCATCGTGGTCGACCAGCTCAAGGACCTCGCCATGCGCGCCAAATGCGCGGTGGTGCTGTCGACGCACGACGAGCGCATCTTCGACGTGGCCACGCGCCGCCTCCATATCGAGGACGGCCGCTGCTTCGGAAGTGCCGATCCACTACCACTGAGCGGCGGCGAGGTGCTGCTCTCGGCCATCGACCTCGTGGTGGCGCTCTGCCTCGCCGTGCAGTTCGTGCTCGCGGGCTACTATTTCTACCTGCTGTACTGGCTGGCGAGGCGCCTGGCCGCTGCGCCGCGCGCCGTCGCCGCCTGACCGAGCTGCCGCGCGTGCTGGTGCAGATCCCGGTCTACAACGAGCCGACGGTCGTCGAGCGCGCCGTGCATGGCCGCCGCGCTCGACTGGCCGCGCGACCGGCTCAAGATCCAGCTGCTCGACGACAGCACCGATCTCACGCCGACATCGCCCGTCCATGTCATCGCCCGCCTGCGCAAGGAGGGCATCGATGCCGACCATGTCCGGCGGGCCGACCGCAGCGGCTTCAAGGCCGGCGCGCTGGCGGCTGGCATGGCGCTCGGCGACGCACCCTACGTCGCGGTGTTCGACGCCGACTTCGTGCCGCCGCCCGACTGGCTGCGCTGACGATGGCGTCGATGCTGGCCCATCCGCGCGCGCCTTCGTGCAGACCCGCATCGAATGGGGCAACGGCGAGCGCAACTGGCTGACGCGCGCGCAGCGTCTGATGCAGGACGCCCATTTCGCCGTCGAGCAGGACGTCCGCGCCCGCGCGCGGCGTGCCGTTCCAGTTCAACGGCACCGGCGGTATCTGGCGCCGCGTCGCCGTCGAGGAGGCGGGCGGCTGGTCGCATGACACGCTGTCGGAGGATCTCGACCTGGTGCTGCGCACGCACTTCAAGGGGCGGCGTGTTCCTGATGGAGCCGCACGTCATCGGCGAGCTGCCGCAGAAGCTCGAGGATTTCGGCGTCCAGCAGAGCCGCTGGTCGAGGGCTTCGGTCTGCAGGTGGCGCGCAAGCTGCTGCCGCAGGTCTGGAACTCGGACTGGTCGGCCGAGGCCAAAGTTCACCACGATCGTGGCGCTCGGCCAGCAGCTCGTCTTTCCCGCACTGGCGGTGGGCATCGTGGCCCTGGTCGTGTCGGTCATCGGGCCACGGCCATCTGATCGGCTTGTTCCGTTTCCTGCTGTGCTGTGGCTGGCGGCATGGCTGGTCGTGCTGTTCGGCATGACCTTCGGCGCCTATCGACGCCTGCGGCGCGGCGGGCTCGCGCGCTACCTCGTCACGGCGGCGAGCGTGCCGGCCCTGATCGTGTATCTTGCCGTCGGCCAATGCCGGCGCCATCGTCGGCGCCGAGCATCGGCAAGAAGACCGAGTTCAGCCGCACGCCCAAGACGGGCGACCTGACCATCGACTGGCCGTCATCGCCACCCTTGCCCTGCTTGCTCGCCGCCGTGCTTCGGCGTCGTGCTGCCTGCTGCTGGCGGCGTTCATCGGCAGCCTGCTCTATATGGTCGTCACTGCATCATCGGCTGCAAGTCGCGTGGCCTCGACCACGAGCAGGCCCGTTGCTGGCGACGCCGCTGCCGGCCGACGCCGAGCTGCCGCACGTCGTGGTGCAGATCCCGTCCTTCAACGAGGGCCGGTGCTGCGGCGCGGCGTCGAGGCTGCAGCCAGCTCGACTGGCCGCGCGACAAGCTGCACATCCAGATCCTCGACGACAGCACCGACGAGACCGCCGAACTCGCGCGCACCGTGGCGGCCGAACTGCGAGGCGAGGGCTTCGACATCGTCGGCGCTGCAGCGCACCGACCGCAGCGGCTTCAAGGGCGGCGCCCTGCACGAGGCCATGCAGCAGAACGCCGCACGACTACTTCGCCGTCTTCGACGTCGACTACGTGCCGCCGGCCGGATTTTCCTGCGCCGCTGCATGCGCGTGTTCGTCGCCGAGCCCGAGACAGCTTTCGTGCAGGCGCGCTTCGACTTCCTCAATCCGACACGAGAACGCGCTCACCGAGATGCAGATGGTGACGCTCGACGCCCATCTCGGCATCGAGCAGGCGACGCGCTATTGGGCAGGTCATCCGCTGCCGTTCAACGGCACCTGCGGAATCTGGCAGCGCGCGGCGATCGAGGCGGGCGGCGGCTGGAAGGGCGACACCGTCACCGAGGACCTCGATCTGACCTACCGCGGCTGGGTCAAGGGCTGGCGGGCGGTGTTCCTGACCAGCGTCGCGGTGCCCGGCGAGCTGCCGGCCGACACCGGACATGGCTGCGCCAGCAGCAGCGCTGGCAGGACGGCTTCCGCCACGTCTCGCTGCGCATGTTCCCGGTGATCCTGAGGAGCCGCGACATCGCACCGGCGGCCAAGGCGCGCGGCGCTGCTGCATCTCTGCATGTCGCTGAATCAGCCGGTGCTGCTGGTCGGCGTCGTCTCGGCGTCCTGGCGGGGCTGCTGGTGCCGGCACTCGTGCCGCCTGCTGGCTGGCCGCTCCTGCTGACCCTGGTCTGGGTGCTGTTCTGCGCCACGACCTTCCTGCGCGCCGGGCACAATTTCATCCGCCACGGCGAGATGCCGCCGCTGCGCTTCGCCGTCGTTGCTGCTGCGCTTCGTCGGTGGCCAGGTGGCGATCGTTGTGCGCAGCCTGTGCGTGCATCTCAAGAAAGCGGTGGCGCCGCCCAAGCCCGATCGTCTTCGACCGCACGCCCAAGCGCGGAGCGTAGGCGCGGCGCGCCAGATGCGGGCGTAGATGTCCTCGTAGCGGGTGATGTCGTCCCTCCTCGAGGTCGCCGGTCTGCACCTCGACGACTTCCGAGCGGCTCGGCTGCCCGGGTTGCTCAGCCGGTGGACGCCGCCGATCGGGATGTAGATCGATCTCGTTCTCACGCAGGGTCATCACCTTGCCGTCGAGCATGACTTCCGGCGATGCCCTCACCACCACCCAGTGCTCGGCCCGGTGTTTGTGGCTTTGCAGGCTGAGCTTGCCCGCGGGATTGACCGTCAGGCCGCCGCGGAAGCGCTCTCCGCGGTCAATGTCCTGGTAGCTGCCCCAGGCCGGTGCATCACCGCATGCTCGGTCGCGGCCTTGTGCTTGCCGTCCGACATGCTGCACCGACGTCCTTCAGCCGTGGGAGGTTGTCGCGATGGCCGACCAGACCGCGTCGTTCATCGCCACCACGACGACTTCCTCGACGCCGATCACGGCCGTAAGCGGCCCGTCTGAGCGGACGTACGAATTGCGCACATGGTCGAGCTCGACCGGCCCTCGGTGACGTTGCCCGAGCCAGTCGGCCTCGCCGATATCGAGCAGGGCGTCCCAGGTGCCGGGGTCGGACCAGCGGAACTTGGCCGGCACCACCCAGCACTTGTCGGTGCGCTCCATGACGGCGTAGTCGATCGACTTGGCCGGCGCCTTGGCGAGGCATCGGCGTCTGAGGAACACCGTAGCGCTGACTTTCTTGGCCTTGGCGACGGCCTCCTCCCGCGGCGGCAGCCATGGCGGGCTCGAAGCGGGCCATCTCCGACAGCAGCGTCCGGCGGGAACAGGAAGTTGCCGCTCGTTCCACAGGCAGCCCTCGGTCGATGTAGCGCAGGGCCGTCTGTGGCATCGGGCTTTTCGGACGAACGCCGCGACCTTCGCGCCGTGCCGATACTCTCGCTGCCGACGATGTAGCCGTAGTCGGTTTTGGGCTCGGTCGGCGGGATGCCGAAGCGTCACGATGCCGCCCTGCCGGACGGCGATCAGTCTTCGCAGCCGGCTGAAATTCCGTCGGCGCCAATCACCAGATGGTCCGAGGCGAGCGCCAGCACCGCCTTGGCGCCCAGACTCCGGATAGACCGCGGCCGCGGCCATGACGGCTTCTGAGTCGCGCCGCGACGGCTCGACCAGGATGTCGATTTCGCGCCGATCTCCCGGCCTGCTCTCGGCCATGAAGCGATAGGCGTCGTTGGTGGCGATCGCCGGACGGCGAACAGGTCGCGGTCGGCAACGCGGCAGGGAGGTCTGCTGGAAGGTCGATTGCTTGCCCAAGAGCGGCACGAACTGCTTGGGCATGCTCTCGCGCGACAGCGGCGCTGCCGCTCCCACCAGGATGACGGGCGTAATCTGGCTGACATTCCCAGGACTCTTTCTAGCGCCGGCGGCCGCGTGACGGGCTGCGATATAGCTGACGGCGAGGGCCGGGCCAATGGCGATCGCGAGCCGATCGGGCGCCTTCACTGCGTCATCGCCCTGGCGTTGCTTTCATTCTCCGTTCACGGCGGCTGGCTTCGCGTCTCGACCGCCTCGACCAGCGAGGGGATGTCTGGGGCGATCGCGTAGAAGTCGCCGGCATAGAAGCACCAGCAGCGTCGTCGGCCTGCGTGGTCGATGAGTCGCGCCGCAGCCGGTTGAGCAGCGCCATCTCGCCGAAGAAGCCGCCTTGGCCCAGCTTCACCGGATGTGCGCGGCAGGCGCACCTCGACCTCGCTCCGAGATGAAGAACATCGAATCGCCTGGCTCATCGCGCCGCACCACGATGAGCGCGGCGGTGTGGCGCACCAGCTCGCGACGCAAGCTCCTGGACGTCGGGGCCCCAATGACGACCGCTTCGGGCCAGCGATGCGGGAGCCCGGGTGAAGGTGCCCAGATGGCGGCGAAGAAAATGGTCAGCGTCGCGACCTTCGCGCCGTCGATATCGCGTGTCGCCGCGCGAATGACCTGCACGCACAGGCCGATCCACGTGTCCGCCTCGCACTCCGGCGCGAGACGCAGGGCGATGTCGGCGGCACGTCGACTGCAACGCTAGCGAACGGTGATGTCGTAGCGAACGGACTTTCGCGGGCGCGACGCCCGGCTCGAACGGCCGGCGGCGATAAGCGAAGGCGAGCGACGTCGTCCCTGGAACATCGGCGCGAAAGCGGAAGGTCATGTCGCCCGGCGCGCCGACGACGGGCGGCGCCACGCGCGCCGTATAGTCCGCACCGGTGCGAAAGTGTCGGCGCGAAGCCCGGCGTCACTTCCCAGCGATAGCCGGTCGTCACGTTCGCTTCCAGGATCACTGCCATCGTTTGGCCGCGCCAGCACGATCGGTGCGCCGCTGCTCGTTCATCGAAGAGTAGCGACGTCGGCACCGCCGTGAATGGGTTTTCCACCGCCATCGAACTGCATGCGGCCAGGCAGCCGCGAGCGCGAGGAATATCGGAACGGCGAAATGCCTCGCATCGGTCTCACCCTCGCCGAAACATAGATCGCAAGCTACGCTTGGGCGACGCTCGGCTTCGCCTCGCACGCCTGCCGCGTCCCGGAGAGCCGCGACGCGATGGGTATTTGAGCAGGGCCGCTCGCGTCCGCTCGCCCAACATTCACTTCGTTCATGTTAGCCCTCGCCGAAACATGATCGCGCAAGCTACGCTTGGGCGAGCTCGGCTTCGCCTCGCACGCCTGCCGCGTCCCGGGAGGGCGGCGCGATCTATGTTTTCCCAACTGAATTCGGGCTCGTCGCGGCCGAAATGGCCGTACGCGGCGGTCTTGCGATAGATCGGGCGCAACAGGTCGAGCATCCGGATGATGCCCTTCGGCCGCAGGTCGAAATGCGCGTTGACGAGCTCGGCGATCTTCGCGTCGGAGATCTTGCCCGGTGCCTTCGGTGTAGACGGTGACGTTGATCGGCTTCGCGACGCCGATCGCGTACGACAGCTGCACCTGGCACTGCCGCGCGAGGCCGGCGGCGACGACGTTCTTCGCGACGTAGCGCGCCGCGTATGCCGCCGAGCGGTCGACCTTCGACGGATCCTTGCCGGAGAACGCGCCGCCGCCGTGCGGCGCCGCGCCGCCGTAGGTGTCGACGATGATCTTGCGGCCGGTGAGCCCGGCATCGCCGTGCGGACCGCCGATCTCGAAGCGCCCGGTCGGATTCACGAGGAAGCGCGTGCCGTCGAGCATTTCGCTTCGGGAACACCGGCTTGATGATCTCCTCGATCACCGCCTCGGCGAGCTCCTTCTGCTTCTCGTTCATGCTCGGATGATGCTGCGTCGACAGCACGACGGTGTCGACGCTGTTCGGCTTGCCGTCGACGTAGCGGACGGTGACCTGCGACTTCGCGTCCGGCCGCAGAAACGGCGAGGCGTCCGTCGCGGCGCACTTCGCTTTGCCGCTGCACGAGCCGATGCGCGTAGTAGATCGGGAACGGCATCAGCGTCGGCGTCTCGTCGCACGCGTAGCCGAACATCAGGCCCTGGTCGCCGGCGCCCTGGTTCAGGTAGTCGTCCGACGCGCGGTCGACGCCCTGCGCGATGTCGGGCGACTGGCGGCCGTAGCAGACCATGACGCGCGCAGCCGTCGGCGTCGAAGCGCAGCTCGGGATCGTTGTAGCCGATGCGGCGGATCGTGTCGCGCGCGACCCGCGCGTAGTCGACGTTCGCGCTCGGTCGTGATCTCGCCGGCCATGACGACGAGCCCGGTCGACACCAGCGTCTCCGCCGCGACGCGGCCGGTCGGATCCTGCTCTAGAATCGCGTCGAGCACCGCGTCGGAAATCTGGTCGGCGACCTTGTCCGGGATGGCCTTCCGACACCGACTCCGACGTAAACAGAAATTCGCTCATCGAAACTCCTTGCGCCTTCGATCCGGCGCGCATTGAAACACGGCCGCGCAACTCGCGCCGAAACATGTGTACGTCGCAAAGACACGAATACTAGCAGAATTCGTGCACCGCCCACTCCGGAGGCAGCGCACGGCGTGAGCCGCAAGCGCGCGATCCCTATGAGCGCGAATATCGTCGCGGTCACGCCGGCCGCAATCGAACGCGCGGCCGCGCTGTTACGCGAGGCAGGCTGGTCGCGTTTCCGACCGAGACCGTGTACGGCCTCGGCGCCGATGCCGCGAACAGCGACGCCGTGCGGCGAATCTGCGCGACCATGGGCCGGCCCGAGTCACCGGTCATCGTCCATCTTCACGCCATCGATCAACTCGATCGGTGGAGCGCGCGATACCGATCGCGGCGGCAAAGCTGGCGGCGGCGTTCTGGCCGGGACCGCTGACGCTCGTGCTGCCTCGCGCATCCGCATATCGCCGATATCATCACCGGCTGGCCAGGACACGATTGGCGTGCGCGTGCCGTCGCATGCGGTCGCGCGCGCGCTGCTGGCGGCGTTCGGCGATGGCATCGCGGCGCCATCGCCAATCGCTTCGGCCACGTCTCGCCGACGACCGCGCTCCATGTCGCGGCCGACTTGGGCGAGCGCCCTGCACTATCCTCGACGGCGGCGCATGCGACGTCGGCATCGAAAGCACGATCGTCGCGTTTCGCGACGACGATCCCTGGCTGCTGCGACCGGGCGGCGATCGGCGTCGCCGAGCTCGCTCGCGTGCTCGGCGGTGCGCCACGGGCGGCGGACGCGTCCTCACCGCAAGTCTGGCACGCTGCCGTCGCATTACGCGCCGCGAACGCCAGCATCGATGCTCCCCGTCGATGCCTTACGCGCGGAGCTTGCGCAACTCCGTCGAGCGCGACGAGTGCGGATCGCGGTGCTGGGTCGGACATTGTCGCCGCCCGAGGATTTCGACGGCGTGTGGATCGCAGCGCAGCAAGACGCCTTGCGTTATGCGCATGATCTCTACGCACACCTGCGCACGCTGGATGCCGCCGATGCCGACGCGATCCTGATCGAAGCGGTGCCCGATGAACCGGCGTGGCTCGCCGTGCGCGATCGCCTGACGCGCGCCACCCACGGCTGAAGACGACGACCGCGACTAATGCGCCGGCGTTGCCCCGCGACGCTCGCAAGCAAGCGTCGATCTCATGATCCCTCGAACAGGGACGGCAACGTGCGAAGGTCGACGATCGCCGTGATGCCCCCCAGCGCCGCCAAATGCCGGACCGGTTGCCCGAGCAGCGGATCGTCCTCGATCATCGCAGCGACGCGCAGTCCGGTGACGCGCCCGATCGCCGAAGGTTCCATCGCGACGACCCGCGCCGCCGGCAACGCATAAAGCTCGGTAGCCTGCAGCGCATTGACGAAGAACGCGGCGCTGTGCCCGGTCCCCGCAAGCAATCCGACGACGCGGTGCCCCCGTGCGCGGACGAGCGAGAGCACCGCCGCGTGGTGCGCTAGAAAGCGCGAAATGAATTGCATCTCGGCCCGGCGCGAGACTTCGTGGCCCTGGAATCCTCGACGACGACGAGCGTTTTCACCTCGGCTGGCCAGTCGGCGAGCCGTGCAGAGCAAAGCGCTGTCGAGCCCATGGGCGAACGAAACGCCGAACGCGCCGTCACGAGGCGTCCGCGTTGCCAGCGCGTTCGAACCGCGCCAAAGCCAGCCGGCCGCATCGTCGCGGCGCATCGCCGGAAATTCGGAAAGCGGCGGCGCATCGTCGGCGACTCTCCACGGAGGCAATATTCGCGTCGCGAGCTGCCGCGTGCAGCTTCCAAACGTGCTCGTCGAACGCGAGCGTGTTTTCGCGGACATGCGGACCCAGGCGCGAATCGCGTCGAGATCATCGACGACGAGATCGACGTTGCCGCCGGCAGCGCGCGCGTCGGCGCCGAACACGCGCGTTTACATCGTCGGTGCGATCGGCGTCAAGCTCCCATCTGCCGTGAACCGATTCGACGACTTTCGGCCCGGACAGGCCAATGCGCGTGCCGGGAAGCATCCCGAGCCGGTCCGCCGCGCAAGCCAGCACGGATGCGCCGCCGAACACGTCGCCGGCCGCGAGTGCGAGCACCGGCACACCCGCCAAGCGCGCGTCGAAGAGCGCCCGCAACGCGCGCGGCGAGGGCCAGCTCGGCGGCGTTCGCCTCGTGCAAGCGGACGCCGCCGGAGGCCTGCAGCAGCACGACCGCCGCCGGACGCTCGTCGCGAGCCAGCTCGAAGAGACCGCGGAGCGCGTCGCCATGGTTCGCGCCGACGCTGCCGCGCAAGAAGCGCTCGTCCTGCGCCGCGATCAGGACCGGCGCGCCGGCGATCCGCACTCGCGCCGTGGCCAAGCCGTCGTCGTCCTGTGCCGCCACCCCGAACCGAAAAGATGCGGGCTCGGTCGCGGCGCGCCGAGCGGCGTGACGGCGCCGTCGTCCGCCAGCGCGGCGATGCGCGACGGGGCGGGAGCGAGCGCACGCCGGGCAGTCCAGGGTCGTTCACAGTCGGCACGGACATTGTGGAATAATCCGCCCGCAAGCGTAGCGTGGCCGACCGGTGCCGGCTTGCGTCGTCGCTGCAACACGCCGGAAAAAGAGGCTCTTCGCCGCCGTCGCATACGCGAACGCAAGCCCGACGGGTCCCTGGCCTGGATGAACGCCAACCTCTACACGCTGTTCGAAAATCATTTCGGGGAACGACAGGGCGAGCCCTGCGTGCTGATCCCGAACGGACCGGTCATTCATTACGACGAGTTGGCGATATCGTCGGCGCGAATCGCCCATGCGCTGGTTCGCGCCGGCTGCCAGCCCGGTGACCGCGTCGCCGCGCAGGTCGACAAGCACTGGCAGGCGCTCGCGCTCTACCTCGCGTGCCTGCGAGCGCGGGCTCGTCTATCTGCCGCTCAACATCAGCTATCAGAAGGCCGAGCTCGCCTATTTTTTTGACGACGCGAAGCCGCGCGTCGTCGTCTGCCGGCCGGAAAACCTCGGCTGATCGCGACGCTGCGCCAAACCCGCGGTCGTGCTGACATTGATGCGCATGGCGGCGAGCTTCAGGACCGCACGCGGGACGCGCCCGACACGTTCGACACCGTGGTCTCGCGTCCGGATGACCTCGCGGCGATCGTCTACACGTCGGGCACGACCGGCCGTTCGAAGGGCGCGATGCTGACGCACCGCAATCTGGCGACGAACGCGGCGACGCTGGTGGAAGCTGGGGCTTCACGCGCGGCGACGTGCTGCTGCATGCGCTACCCATCTACCATGTCCATGGTCTGTTCGTCGCGACGCATTGCGTGCTGCTGTCCGGATCGCGAATGCTCTGGCTATCGCAGTTTCAATGCCAAGGAGATCGCAGGCCTTCTGCCGCTCGCCACGGTGATGATGGGCGTGCCGACGTTCTATACGCGGCTGCTGGCCGAGCCGTCGCTGACGCGCGAGGCGGCGCGATCGGTCCGGTTGTTCGTGTCCGGATCGGCGCCTCGTTGCTGCCGGAGACCTTCGACGCGTTTTACGCGCGCACGGGGCATCAGATCCTCGAGCGCTACGGGATGACCGAAACGGGGATGCTGACGTCGAATCCGCTCGACGGCGCGCGCGCGGCCGGAACGGTCGGCAAGCCGCTGCCGGGTGTCGCGGTGCGCGTCGTCGACGGCAGCGGAGGCGCCGTGCGACGCTGGCGCGATCGGAAACGTGGAAGTCAAAGGCCCGAATGTTTTCCGAGGCTATTGGCAGATGCCGGCGAAAACGCGCGCCGAGTTCACGGCCGACGGCTATTTCAAGACCGGCGACATGGGCGAATGGGTGAACAGCCGCGAAGTCTACGGTTATCTTCGGCTCGTCGGCCGCGCCAAGGACCTGATCATCACCGGCGGTCTCAACGTCTATCCGCTCGGAGGTCGGAAGAGCGGATCGACATATTGAACGGCGTCGTCGAGTCGGCGGTGATCGGGCTGCCCGACCCAGACTCTCGGCGAGGCAGTGACAGCCGTCGTCGTCGGCAGCACCGGGCATGCGCTGACCGAGCGCGAGATCATCGGCGCGCTCCGACGACGAGATCGCGTCGTTCAAGGTGCCGAAGCGCGTGTTCTTCGCCGACGACGCTGCCCCGCAACGCAATGGGAAAGTGCAAAAGAACGTGCTGCGGTCCCGCTACTCGGCGCCCGCGTTGCCCGCCGAATTGACGAACCCCACGCTCACGGTGTTCGCGGGAGGCCGGCTCGTCACCGGCCAGCCCGTGTCGCGGGCGCAGAGCGGGAGCTCTGCGAATTCTCCGCCACCCGGAGGGGGCATTCCAGCCTCCGGGGCGGCCCCGCGGGAACTTACGGACTCCACGCTCACTGCGTTCGCTGCCCCCGGAGCGAGAGCAAGCCTCCCTGGGGCGGCGCTTACGACCCCACGCTCACTGCGTTCGCTGCCCCCGGAGGAGCAAGCCTCCCTGGGGCGGCCCCGCGGGAGGCTAGATTGGGTTGACGGCGGCCCGAGACGTCCGACCACGCTGCCCGCGGCGCCGCCATCGCGGGCGCCGTGTTTTCCATCTTCGCGAAACGCGCGCGGCGCATCGGCCGCAGCACGAACCACGCCATCAGCGCCGCGACGGCGTTCATGACCGCCAGCGACGATGAACACCGAATGCCAGCCGCCCGGTGGCCGTCGACGAGCACGCTGGACAGCGGCACCAGCAGCGACGCCGTGCCCTTCGCCGTGTACAGCGCGCCGGCATTCGCCGCCGCGAACTTGCGAGCCGAAGGTGTCGGTGCACGTCGACGGGAACAGGCTGTAGATCTCGCCCCAGGCGAAGAACACGATGCCGGTCAGGATCAACGAACAGCACCGGGTCATGACCCAGCTGCCACAGCGCCAGGATGCCGACCGCCTCCAGCCCGAACGCGATCAGCATCGTCTCGCTCGCGTCCGATGTTGTCGGACACCCAGCCGAAGAACGGCCGCGTAATGCCGTTCAGGATGCGGTCGATCGCGAGCGCGAACGTCAGCGCCGGCAACGTGATGCCGATGAGGCTGACCGGAACGTCGGCGATCTTGAAGTCCTTGGCGATCGGCGCGAGCTGCGCCGTCGCCATCAACCCGCCGGCGCCGACCAGCACGAACATCACGTACATCACCCAGAACACCGGCTCGCGGATGACCTCCAGTCGGACGGTAGTTGCGCTGTCGTCTGCAGGATCTCGCGCGATTGCGATCTCGCCGCCGCTTTCTTCGCGAGTGCCGGGCTCACCACGTGGCGCGGATCGGTCAATGCCCACGCGATCAGGCACACGATCATGCCCTGCGCCGATGCCGAAATACAGGAACGCGGTTTCGTAACCGCTCGACTTGATGATCGCCTGGATCGGAATGATGGTGAGCGCCGAGCCCGGCGCCGAAACCCGCCGCCGTGCAGACCGGCGGCGAGCCCGCGCCGGTCCGGGAACCACTTGAGCGCATTGCCGACGCACGTGCCGTACACGGCGCCCGCGCCGATGCCGCCGATCGCCGCCGCGATGTAGAGCAGCATCAGCGTGTCTGCGTACGCGTTCATCACCCAGCCGATGCCGCAGAGCATGCCGCCGACCATGACCACGGGCCGCGGCCCGAACTTGTCGACGAGATAGCCTTCGATACGGCACGAGCCAAGTCTCCGTCAGCACGAAGATCGTGAAGGCGACCTGGATCGCGGCGCGCGTCCAGCCGAACTTTGTCCGATATCGGATTGACGAAGAGCGTCCAGCCGTATTGCAGATTGGCGATCATCGCCATGCAGACGATGCCCATGAACAGCTGCAGCCACCGGTACGACGCCGGTCGGGCCATTGCGGCGGAAACATTCCCTGCTTGCGCGTCCATCTTTGTCGCCTCCTCCTGAGTAGTTACGCCGATACCCTCCTGCGTCATTGCTCTCTCGCGGCAGCGTGGTCCTCGATCGCCCGCGCTCTTCCCGGCTCGGATGGATCGACGGCGCCGCCGTCACGATTTCGACCGCTGACTCGCGACTAAATGTCTCCTGCTCCGTTGGGCGTCAAATGGCCGCGACCATTTGCGCACTAGATGATTCCTGCACCACGCGCCCACTTGTATTTTGCGCCCAACACGGCGACCGGCATCTCGGTCGAGTACGGATAAGCGGGAATGCCGTGGTCGAACAGATATTCGGCCGCCTCCTCGACTTGCACGTCGCCCGCCAGCGATGCGACAACCGGCTTGTGAATCCCTTTCGCGCGCATCTCGTCGACGACCTCGACCATGATCTTCGCGAACACCATCGGCGGTGTGATGATCGTGTGCCAATAGCCCAGGATCAGCGCATGGATCCGCGGATCCTCGAGGCCGAGTCGCACCGTGTTCTGATAGGTCTTCGGCGGCTCGCCGCCCGTGATGTCGACCGGGTTGCCGGCCGCGCCGAACGGCGGTATGAACTTGCGAAACGCCGCGTCGAGATCGGGCGGCATCGCCATCAGAGACAGGCCGTTGTCGACGACCGCATCCGACAAGAGCACGCCCGAGCCGCCGGCACCCGTGATGATGACCACGTTCTCGCCCTTCGGCGTCGCCAGCACCGGAATCGCGCGAGCGAACTCGAGCAGGTCGCGCAAGCTCCGTGCGCGGATCACGCCGGACTGCTTGAAGACATCCTCGTAGATCTTGTCGTTGCCGGCCAATGCGCCGGTGTGCGAGCTCGCCGCGCGGGCGCCCATCGCTGGTCCGTCCGGCCTTCAGCACGACGACGGGCTTTTTCTTCGATACGCGCTTGGCGACTTCGGCGAACGCGCGGCCGTCCTTCAGATCCTCGCAGTGCTGCGCGATGATATGCGATGTTGTCGTCCTGCTCAAGAACGTGAGCAAGTCGTCTTCGTCGATGTCGGATTTGTTGCCGAGCCCGACGATCGCGGAGACGCCCATCTTGGCCGAGCGCGAGAAACCGATGATCGCCATGCCGATGCCGCCCGATTGCGATGACAGCGCCGCGTGGCCCTTCACGTCGTCAGGCGGTGCAAAACGTCGCGCACAGGTTCTTTGGCGTGTAATAGAAGCCGTAGATGTTAGGGCCCATCAGCCGCACGCCGTACTTGCGCCCGATCGCGACGATCTCGTTCTGGCCTTCCACGTTGCCGGTCTCGGCAAAGCCGGACGGGATCAGCACGGCGCCGGGGATCTTCTTCTCGCCGACTTCGATCAGCGCTTGCGCGACGAATTTCGCCGGAATCGCGAACACCGCGACGTCGATCTTGCCCGGCACGTCCTTGACGCTCTTGTACGCCTTGCGGCCCATGATCTCGCCGGCGGACGGGTTGATCGGATAGATCTCGCCCTTGTAGCCGCCGTTGATCAAGATTCTTCATCACCGAGTTGCCGATCTTGCCGTCTTCCGGACGACGCGCCGATCACGGCCACCGCATCGGGCTTCATGATGCGGTTCATGTCGCGGACGATGTCGTCGTGCGACGGCCGGTAGCGCGCCGGCGCCGGGTTCCAGTCGACGACGATGCGAACGTCGGCGGCAATGGCAGCGTTTTCGTCGCAAACACCGGATTCAAGTCCATCTCGGCGATCTCTGGAAACTCGAGATCAGCTGCGACACACCGACGATCACGTTGGCGAGCGCCTCGCGGTCGACTGGATCGGCCCCGCGCACGCCCTTCAGAATTTCCGCCGCCTGGACGCCGTCCAGCATCGACAGCGCGTCGTCGCGCGTCGCCGGCGCTAGTCGGAACGTGATGTCCTTCAGCACCTCGACCAGAATGCCGCCGAGCCCGAACGCGACGAGCTTGCCGAACGACTGATCGGTGACGGCGCCGATGATCACTTCCTGGCCGCCGGTCAGCATTTGTTGCACCTGCACGCCGAGGAGGTTCGCCTTGGCGTTGTATTTCTTTGCGTTGGCGATGATCGTGTCGTAGCCCTTGGCGACATCGTCGGCGCTCTTCACGCCGACCAGCACGCCGCCGGCTTCGGTCTTGTGCAGGATCTCCGGCGAGACGATCTTCAACACGACCGGGAATCCCATCGCGGTGGCGAGCTTGGCCGCTTCCGCCGCCGATCGCCGCCACGCCTTCCTTCGGTACCGGGATTCCGAAGGCGTCGCAGACGAGCTTCCTTCGGGCGCTGTCAGCGACGTGCGTCCCTCGGCTTTCACCTTGTCGAGTATTTTCCTGACCGCTGTCTTGTCATGCGCCATCTTGCTTTTTCCCTTGATTTTTCTGCCTTGAATCGTCTGGCTCCGCCAGCGATTCAGAGAAATCGCCCCGGACCAGAGTAGGGGTCTACTTTGGGCCGAAGTCTATATCGCGCCCTCGGGCGCAGCGTCGCGACCTGTTCTTTCGTGTAGCCGAGCTCGGCGAGTACTTCGTCGGTGTGCTCGCCGAGCAGCGGCGAGCGCGGGACGTCGGTCGGACTGTCCGACATCTTGATCGGATTGCCGACGGTCAGGTACTTGCCGCGCTTGGGGTGGTCGACCTCGACGACGGTGCCGGTCTTGCCGCAACGACGGCTCCTCGGCGATCTCCTTCATCGACAGGATCGGTCCGCACGGGATGTCGTGCTTGTTGAGGATGTCCATCGCCTCGAACTTGGTCCTTGGTCATCGTCCACTTCTCGATCTCGCCGAAGATCTCCATCAGGTGCGGCAGCCGGGCCTTCGGTGTCGCGTAGCGCGGATCCGTCAGCCACTCGGCCTCGCCGATCACCTCGCAGATGTCCTTCCACACCGGCGCCTGCGTGATGAAGTAGATGTACGCATTGGGGTCGGTCTCCCAGCCCTTGCATTTGAGAATCCATCCCGGCTGGCCGCCGCCGGACGCGTTGCCCGCGCGCGGCACCGCGTCGCCGAACTGTGCCGTTCGGATATTGCGGGTACTCTTCCATCACGTGCGTTCGGTCGAGGCGCTGCTGGTCGCGCAGCTTGACGCGGCACAGATTGAGCACGCCGTCCTGCATCGCGGCCAGCACCCGCTGGCCGCGGCCGGTCGTGTTGCGCTGGTAGAGCGCCGCGACGATGCCGAGCGCGAGATGCAGCCCGGTGCCGCGAATCGCCGATCTGCGCGCCGGTGACCATGCGGCGGGCCGTCGTCGAAGCCGGTCGTCGACGCCGAGCCGCCCGCGCATTGCGCGACGTTCTCGTAGACCTTGCAGTCCTCGTACGGCCCGGGGCCGAAGCCCTTGACCGAGGCGACGATCATCTGCGGATTGAGCTGCTGGATGCGCTCCCACGTGAAGCCCATGCGGTCGAGCGCGCCGGGCGCGAAGTTCTCGACCAGCACGTCGCACTTCTTGACCAGCGCTTCGAGCACCTCGCTTGCCCTTCGGATTCTTGGCGTCGATCGTGATCGAGCGCTTGTTGTGGTTCAGCATCGTGAAATAGAGGCTGTCCACGTCCGGGATGTCGCGCAGCTGGCCGCGCGTGATGTCGCCTTCGCCCGCGCGCTCGACCTTGATCACGTCGGCGCCGAACCACGCCAGAAGCTGCGTGCACGTCGGACCCGACTGCACGTGCGTGAAGTCCAGGATCGTCACGCCATCCAAAGCCTTACCCATTCATCTGCCTCGTTCGGCTGATTCGTGCGTGCGATTGCCGATCGCGTCATTTCTTCTTTGCGGTCGGATTGAGGCTCGTGATGCGGCCGCTCTCCGGTGCCCGCGCGCCTCGTCGATGACGGCGTTGATGAGCGTGGGCTTGCGCGAGCGGATCGCTTCTTCCATCGCCTTGCGCAGCTCGGCCGGCGTCGTGGCGTGCACGCCCACGCCGCCGAAAGCCTCCATCAGCTTCTCGTAACGCGCGTCCTTCGACGAACACCAGCGGCGACGGATCGGCGTCCGCCGGTCGGGTTGACTTCGTCGCCGCGGTACACGCCGTTGTTGTTCATGATCACGACGCAGACCGGCAGGTTGTAGCGGCAGATCGTCTCGACCTCCATGCCGGAGAAGCCGAACGCGCTGTCGCCCTCGATCGCGATCACCTGCTCGCCGCTCACCACGGCCGCCGCGACGGAGAAGCCCATGCCGATGCCCATGACGCCCCAGGTGCCGACGTCCAGGCGCTTGCGCGGCTTGTACATGTCGACGATGCTGCGCGTGAAGTCGAGCGCGTTGGCGCCTTCGTTGACGAGGATCGCGTCCGGATTCGCCTTGACGATGTCGCGCACGACGTTCAGCGCGCTGTGGAAGTTCATCGGCGTCGGATTCTTCGCGAGCGTCTCCGCCATCTTCGCGATGTTCTTGTTCTTGCGCTCGGCGATCGCGTCGAGCCAATCCGCCGGCGGATTGGGCCAATTCGATCCGATGCCTGCGAGCAGCGCCGACACGCACGAGCCGATGTCGCCGACCACCGGCGCGTCGATGCGGACGTTGCTGTCCGCTTCCTGGGGCGAGATGTCGACCTGGATGAACTTCTGGCCGCCCCACGCCTTCGCCGTCTTGCCACCCCACGTCTTGCCCTTGCCGTGCGACAAGCAGCCAGTTCAGGCGCGCGCCGATCAGCATCACGACATCGGCCTCGGGCAGCACGTACGAGCGCGCCGCCGACGCCGACTGCTCGTGCGTGTCGGGCAGCAGGCCCTTGGCCATCGACATCGGCAGGTAGGGAATGCCGGTCTTCTCGACCAGCGCGCGGATGTCGGCGTCGGCCTGCGCGTAGGCGGCGCCCTTGCCCGAGAATGATCAGCGGCCGCTTGGCGCCCTTCAGCAGATCGAGCGCGCGCTGCACGGCGTCCTGCGCCGGGATCTGGCGCGGCGCCGGATCGACGACCTTGATCAGCGACTTCCTGCCGGCTTCCGCGTCGATCGTCTGCGGGAACAGCTTCGCGGGCAGGTCGAGATAGACGCCGCCCGGACGGCCCGAGACAGCGGCGCGGATCGCGCGCGCGATGCCCACGCCGATGTCCTCGGCGTGCAGCACGCGGAAGGCGGCCTTGGCGAGCGGCTTGGCGATCGCGAGCTGGTCCATCTCCTCGTAGTCGCCCTGCTGCAGGTCGACGATCTCGCGCTCGCTCGAGCCGCTGATCGAGGATCATCGGGAAGCAGTTGGCGGTGGCGTTGGCGAGCGCCGTCAGGCCGTTGAGGAAGCCGGGCGCGGACACCGTGAGGCAGATGCCCGGCTTTTGCGTCAGGAAGCCGGCGATCGACGCGGCGTAGCCGGCGTTCTGCTCGTGACGGAACGAGATCACGCGCATGCCCGCGGCCTGCAGCCTGCGCGTGAGGTCGGTGATCGGGATGCCGGGCAGGCCGAAGATCGTATCGATGCCGTTCAGCTTGAGGGCGTCGATGACCAGGTGAAAGCCGTCGGTCTCGACGGGCTGGGGCGCGGCCTCGACGGCCGCGCCGGCATCGCGTCTTGTGCTTCAGCGCGTCGTCGGTGGTCGTGGCGGGCGGGCCGGCGACTTGCTGGCCAGATTTCATCGCACTCCCGACGAAGATCCGTGCGGCGCAGCGCTCTCGAAGAGTCGAAGCCGGGACCGCGTGTAGCTGCGTAGACGCCGGCCGGCATCACCGGCGTGCGAGGCGGACCGGCGCGCTTCCAGCGCGGACCACGCTTTCCTCCACCGCCTTTTGCGTTGATATTGCGCGATAAGGTATGTGATATATCACGCGGCGTCAACGAATCTTCGACACGGTGGTTTGCGGCACCCACGACCTCGGCGCATGCCGTCTCTGGCGTAGTGCGGCGCAGCAATTACTTTGGGAACGAATTGGCTGCGTTGCCGCGGACTACGGGCAGCCGCACGCGCTGACGCTCGATTGGCGTGCTCAGGTCAAACGGATGACCAAGCAGCGGCGGGACATCAACCCGTGGTAGTGGCGCCGCTGGAAATCGGTGCATATCGGAATCCACCGGGGCATCGCGAGACACCGGCGGCGCCAACCCGCGGTACGGAGGACCGCCTGACTGCCGGCGCGCCTGCAAGCGAACTGCCTGGCGTCCGCGGGCGACGATGCCGACGCGCGCGCGCGGCAAGGTCGCCGACGGGCAGCGGGCGCGGCGCGCCGTTGCGGCTCGGTCCTGCAACCGATCAACACCAACGTCTCGCTGCGCGACCAGGCTTACGCGGCGCTCACAGCAGGCGATCATCGGACGCCGACATCTATGCGCACGACGAGGAGATTCGCGCCTCGACGAGCGCCAGCTGTCGCAGGCGCTCGGCGTGTCGCGCACGCCGATCCGCGAAGCGATGACGCTGCTCGAGCAGGAAGGCTTCCTGCGCACGGTGCCGCGCCGCGGCATCTTCATCGTGCGCAAGACCAAGAAGCAGATCATCGAGATGATCGAGATGTGGGCGGCGCTCGAGAGCATGGCCGCGCGCCTCGCCACGACCAACGCGTCGGACGCGGAGATCGCCGGCGCTGCGCACGATGTTCGACGAGTTCCGCAACGTCGACGCCGGCCGAGCACATCGACGAGTACTCGGACGCCGAACATCGCCTTCCACCAGGCGATCATCCGGCTTTCCGGCTCGCACCTGATGGGCAAGACGATCGAGAACCTGTTCCTGCCACGTCCGCGCGATCCGCCGCGATGACGATCTGCACAGAGCGACCGCGCCGCGCGCTCGATCGTCGATCACATGCGCATCATCGAGGCGCTGGAAAAGCGCGACACCGAGCTCGCCGAGCGGCTGGTGCGCCAGCACTCGCTCGATCTCGCCGCGCACGTCGAGAAGCACTGCGACTTCCTCGAATGAGCGTCGCGCCATGCCGCCGAACTCGCCCGACGCCGCCTCGACGGGATCGCCGCTGGCATCGTCGGAGCGGCCCGCCGGCGACATGCGGCTTGCGCAGCAAGCGCGCGGCGCGAAGGGCCGCGCTGCGTCGACCCGCGCGCGCGCTCGCGGACGGTGCGCGCGCTGCTCGGCGACGCGCCGCGCCGGCGCGACCTGCTGATCGAACACCTGCACCGGATCCAGGACGCGCTACGGCCACCTGTCGGCGCGCGCACCTCGCCGCGCTGGCGCAGGAGATGCGCCTCGCGCATGACCGAGGTCTACGAGGTCGCGACGTTCTATCACCACTTCGACGTCGTGAAGGAAGGCGAAGCGCCGCCGCCGCCGATCACCGTGCGCGTCTGCGAGACGCTGTCGTGCCAGATGGCGGGCGCCGACGCGCTGCGCGCGGCGCTGGCGCGTCTCGCGGTCCGACGTCCGCGTCATCGGCGCGCCATGCATCGGCCGCTGCGAGCACGCGCCGGCCGCGAGTCGTCGGACGGCATATCGATCGACCGCGCGACGACCGCAGAAGGTCGAGCGCGCGGTGCGCGCGCGGCGCGACCGAGGCCGTGCGCCGACGCGATTACATCGACCTCGCCGCGTACCGCGCCGGGCGGCGGCTACCGCACGCTGCGCGGCGTGCGTCGAGCGGCGAGCGCACGCGTCGAGGCGGTGATCGCCGCGCTCGAGAGCTCCGGCGCTGCGCGGCCTCGGCGGCGCCGGCTTTCCGGTCGGCCGCAAATGGAAGATCGTGCGCGCCGAGCCGGCGCCGCGGCTGATGGCCGTCAACATCGACGAAGGCGAGCCGGGCACGTTCAAGGACCGCTACTACCTCGAGCGCGATCCGCACCGCTTCCTCGAAGGCATGCTGATCGCCGCGTGGGCGGTCGGCATCGACGCGCATCTACATCTATCTGCGCGACGAGTACGCGGCGTGCCGCGCGATCCTCGACGCGCGAGCTCGCGGCGCTCGACGCCGATCCGCCGTGCGCGCTGCCGCCGATCGACCTGCGCCGCGGCGCGGGCGCGTACATCTGCGGCGAAGAGTCGGCGATGATCGAGTCGATCGAAGGCAAGCGCGGCATGCCGCGGCTGCGCCCGCCGTACGTCGCGCAGGTCGGGCCTGTTCGGCCGGCCGACGCTCGAGCACAACATGGAAACGCTCTACTGGGTGCGCGACATCCTGGAGAAGGGCGCCGACTGGTTCGCCGGCCAGGGACGCCACGGCCGCAAGGGCTGCGCTCGTTCTCGGTGTCGGGACGCGTGAAGAAGCCCGGCGTGCACCTCGCGCCGGCCGGCATCACCGTGCGCGAGCTGATCGACGAATATTGCGGCGGCATGCTGGACGGGCACGCGTTCTACGGCTACCTGCCCGGCGGCGCGTCGGGCGGCATCCTGCCGGCGTCGATGGGCGACATCCCGCTCGACTTCGACACGCTGCAGCCGCACGGCTGCTTCATCGGCTCGGCCGCGGTCATCGTGCTGTCGCAGCGCGACCGCGCGCGCGACGCCGCGGTCAACCTGATGCAATTCTTCGCCGACGAATCCTGCGGGCAGTGCACGCCGTGCCGCGTCGGCACGGCGAAGGCGGTCGCGCTGATGGAGCAGCCGCAGTGGGACACGCCGCTGCTGGCCGAGTTGTCGCAGGCGATGGCCGACGCGTCGATCTGCGGTCTCGGGCCAGGCGGCGCCGAACCCGATCAGCTGCGTCGTCAAGTATTTTCCGCACGAGCTCGCGTAGACCTATCGACGATGAACGCCCCGCACGAACACGGCCTCACGCAGCAGGCGATCACGCTTCCGGCTGAACGGCGCGGACGCCGAAGCGCTGCCCGGCGAGACGATCATCGAGGTCGCGCGACCGCCTTGGCGTGTCGATCCCGCGCCTGTGCTACTCGCCCGGCATGCGGCCCGACGGCAACTGCCGCTCGTGCATGGTCGAGATCAAGGGCGAGCGCGTGCTGGCGCCGTCGTGCTGCCGCACGCCGGCGCAGCGGGATGGACGTGCAGACCGGCAGCGCGCGCGCCGTCCACGCGCAGAAGATGATCGTCGAGCTGCTGGCGTCCGACGTGCCGGACCGTGTCTACAAGCCGGACTCCGAGCTCGCGCAGTGGAAGGCGCAAGCTCGGCATCGGCACGCCGCGCTTCGCCGCGCGCGCAGCAGCCCGCGGCCGACGTGTCGCATCCGGCGATGGCGGTCAACCTCGACGCCTGCATCCAGTGCACGCGCTGCGTGCGCGCGTGCCGCGAGGAGCAGGTGAACGACGTCATCGGCTACGCGTTCCGCGGCGAACATTCGAGCATCGTGTTCGACATCGGGCGACCCGATGGGCGCGTCGACCTGCGTGCGCCTGCGGCGAGTGCGTGCAGGCCTGCCCCACCGGCGCGCTCGCGCCGGCGAAGGATGCGTATCTGACGCCCGATCGACCGCAGTCGTCGCCGTCGGTGTGTCCGTACTGCGGCGTCGGCTGCCAGCTCACCTACCACGTGCATGACGACAAGATCGTGCGCGTCGAGGGGCCGCGATGGGCTCGCGAACCACGAGCGGCTATGCGTCAAGGGGCGCTTCGGCTTCGACTACGTCGCGCATCCGCACCGGCTCACGAAGCCGCTGATCCGCAGGTCCGGCGTGCCCAAGTCGGCCGACTTCACGATGGACCCGGCGGATCGGTCGCCGGTGTTCCGCGAGGCGACGTGGGACGAGGCGCTCGCACTCGCCGGCGGCACGTTGAAGCGAATCCGCGACACCCGCGGGCCGAGCGCGCTCGCGGGCTTCGGCTCGGCCAAGGGCAGCAACGAAGAGGCGTATCTGTTCCAGAAGCTCGTGCGCACGGGCTTCGGCACGAACAACGTCGACCACTGCACGCGCCTGTGCCACGCGTCGACGCGTCGCGGCGCTGCTCGAAGGCATCGGCTCGGGCGCGGTGTCGAACCCGGTGATGGACGTGACGAAGGCCGAAGTCGTGCTGCTGATCGGCGCGAATCCCGTCGTCAATCATCCGGTGGCCGCGACGTGGATCAAGAACGCGGTCAAGAACGGCACGAAGCTGATCCTCGCCGACCCGCGGCGCTCGGAGCTCGCGCGCCACGCGACGCATTACCTGCAGTTCAAGCCCGACACCGACGTCGCGCTGCTGAACGCGATGATGCACACGATCGTCGAGGAAGGCCTCGCGGCGACGTCGTTCATCGCCGATCGGACGAGCGGCTACGAGGACGCTGGCGGCGAACGTCGCCGAGTACAGCCCCGAGGCGATGGCGCCGCTGTGCGGCGTTCCGGCGCAGACGATTCGCGAGGTCGCGCGGCATGTTCGCGACGTCGACGGGCTCGATGATCCTCTGGGGAATGGGCATTTCGCAGCACGTGCACGGCACCGACAACGCGCGCTGCCTGATCGCGCTGACGATGCTCACCGGGCAGGTCGGGCGGCCCGGCACCGGGCTGCATCCGCTGCGCGGGCCAGAACAACGTGCAGGGCGCGTCCGACGCCGGCCTGATCCCGATGATGCTGCCCGACTACCAGCGCGTCGACAACGGCGCCGCGCATGCAGCGCTTCGAAGCGCTGTGGGGCATCGACGCTTGACCCGCAAGCCGGGCCTTACCGTCGTCGAGATCATGGATGCCGTGCATCGCGGCGAGATCCGCGGCATGTACATCATGGGCGAGAACCCCGCGATGTCGGATCCCGACGTCTCGCACGCGCGGCAGGCGCTCGCCGAGCTCGAGATGCTCGTCGTGCAGGACATCTTCCTCACCGAAACCGCGTATCTCGCCGACGTGATCCTGCCGGCCTCGGCGTTTCCCGAGAAGACCGGCACGTTCACCAACACCGACCGCCTGGTCCAGCTCGGACGGCAGGCGCTGCCGCCGCCGGGCGAGGCGCGGCAGGACCTCGCGATCATCGTCGCGATGGCGCGGCGCTCGGCCTCGACTGGACGCTACGCGCATCCGCGCGAAGTGTTCGACGAGATGCGCAAGGCGATGCCGTCGATCGCCGGCATCACCTGGGACCGGCTCGAGCGCGAGCATGCCGTCACCTATCCGTGCGAGAAGGAAGGCGATCCCGGCCAGCGCGTCGTGTTCACCGAGACCTTCCCCACCGCCACCGGCCGCGCGCGGCTCGTTCCGGCGCAGATCATTCCCGCGGCCGAGCAGCCCGACGCCGCAATATCCGTTCGTGCTGATCACCGGCCGCCAGCTCGAGCACTGGCACACCGGCAGCATGACGCGCCGCACCGAGGTGCTCGATGCGATCGAGCCCGGCCCGGTGGCGTCGGTGCAATCCGGCGGATCTCGCGGCGCTGGCCGTCGAGCCGGGCGGTGTGATCACCGTCGTCGTCGCGGCGCGGCAGCGTCACGCTCTACGCGCGCGCCGACGACGGCACGCCGCGCGGCGCGATGTTCATTCCGTTCTGCTATTACGAGGCCGCGGCGAATCTGCTGACCAATCCGGTGCTCGACCCGTTCGGCAAGATTCCGGAGTTCAAGTACTGCGCAGTGCAGGTGACGGCAGGAGGCGCAGCAGGCGTGACCTTCGGCTACGGCAGGGAAAGCAGTTCAGCGCCCGCCTGCGGGCCGCTTGCCGCCAGCTTCTCGACGATCTTCCACTCGGCCGGGCGTGACCGGCGTGATGGACAGGCGATTGCCTTTCCGCAGCGTGACCATGTCCTCCAGCCCGCGCGTCGCATGCAGCTCGGCCAGCGGGACCAGACGGATCTTCTTCACCAGCTTCACGTCGACGTGCATCCAGCGCGGCGGCGGCGCGCGTCGACTTGGCGTCGTAGTACGGACTCTTCGGGTCGAACTGCGTGGTGTCGGGATATGCCGCGCGCGAAACTTCCACGATGCCTGCGATGCCGGGCTCCGGACAGCTCGAATGGTAGAAGAACGCGCGATCGCCGACCGTCATGCCGTCGCGCATGTAGTTGCGCGCCTGGTAGTTGCGCACGCCGAACCAGGGTGTGGTCTGGTTCTTTGCGCGGATGAGGTCGTCGATCGAGAACTCGTCCGGCTCCGATTTCATGAGCCAGAAGTTCAAAGAGGTTCCCCGCCTGTGCCGTGCCGACCGTCATCCTGAACCTGGGTTCAAGAATGGTCGCCTGCCGGAGCCATCAGGCACTTCCGCGTGGGAAGCGCACACCGGCTCGCATATGGCTCGGCAACCTCGCTACGAGAGCATTGGTTCAAAGAGTATGTGGCAGACTCGAACACCGCAGGGGATTGCGAACTGCACGATTTGCAACTAGAACAGCTTTTCCTGTCCGGCGAGCGTCTGCTCGATCGCCGACTGCATGGCCTGGATTCTACGCCGCACGGCCGTCCCGTCAAGCCGGCGCCGTCGACGCATCGCGCGCGGCGTGCGGCGCTTCGCGCGCAACAGGTCGTTCGCGATGTTGAGCGCCGCCATCACGGCGATGCGATCGATGTCCTGTCACTTGCCGCGATCGCGGATCTCGCGCATCTGCTTGTCGAGGTAGACGACCGCTTCGTTCAGCGCGTGCTCCTCGCCGTCGGCGCACGCGACCTTGTAGATCGCGGCCCAGGATATTGACGTCGACGGTGGGTGTCGCGGCGGCGGATGCAGGCGTCTTCGGCGGGTCATTGGACGCCCTCCGCGCGTAGCGCTCCGGGGCAATTCGCGCTTGGGAGCGGCCGATCGCGCTCATACCATTCTTCGGAGCATCGCTCATTCCGGCGGGAATGCGCGCGAGCAGCGCGTCGAGGCGCGCGGTGGCCTGCTGCACGCGATGCGCGAGATCGCGGTTGCGCTGGTGCGCCTGCGCGAGCTCGTTGCGCAGCGCCTCGTTGGCCGCCCGCAGCGCGCGCGCGTGCGCGAGCAGCGTGGCGAGCCGGTGTTCGAGCGCGGCGAGTTCGTTGTCCATGGTGCGCGGTCAATTGCGCCCACTATGGGGGCGCGCGCGCGCGGCGCGTCAGCCGAGACTCGCTTGTCATCGTGGCGCGTAGCCGCGTCGCCGGTCGCAAGCGCGGCGTAACGCACCTCGACGATCTCGAGGTCTTCGGCGCCACCCGGCGTGCGCACGCGTCACCGTGTCGCCTTCGCGCGCCTTGATGAGCGCGCGCGCCATCGGCGACACCCAGCTGATGTACCCGCGCCCGGTGTCGATCTCGTCGACGCCGACGATGCTGATCGTTCGCCGCCGCGCCTGCGGCGTTGCGCAGCCGCACGGTCGCGCCGAAGAACACCTGATCGGCCGAGTCGTCGTCGCGCGCGCGCCGCCGGGTCGACGACTTCGGCAAGGTCGAGACGCCGGACCAGGAAGCGAATGCGCCGGTCGATCTCGCGCAGCCGCTTCTTGCCGTAGATGTAATCGCCGTTCTCGGACCGATCGCCGTTGCCCGCCGCCCACGCGACCGTCGCGACGAGCTCGGGCCGCTCGCGCGCCGAGCAGATGCGTCGAGCTCGCTGCGCAGGCGCGCGAAGCCGCCGGGCGTCATGTAGTTCCGGCTGCCGGCAGGCAACGGCGAACCGGCCTCGGGACCGGATCGTCGTCGACTTCGGTTTCTTCGTTGGTGAACGCCTTGCTCATCGCTCGCGGTATTATAGGCGCGCCCCATCGGCCCCTGCCGCATCGGTCCCAACCGGCGGCGCTGCGTCGCGCCCGCCCCGGGGCATCGCCCCATGCGTGGGCGAGGGCGCGCGCGCTGCTAATCGTCGGTCTTTCAAAGACTTGGCGCTCCACTTCGGAAACGGACTTGGAAACTGAGTTGGGAACTGAGTTGACCCGCAAGCTGTACATCCGCACGTTCGGCTGCCAGATGAACGAGTACGACTCGGACAAGCATGGCCGACGTGCTCGCGCAGTCCGACGGTCTCGCGCTGACGCGATCGCCCGGACGACGCCGACGTGATCCTGTTCAACACCTGCTCGGTGCGCGAGAAGGCGCAGGAGCGCGTGTTCCACGACCTGGGCCGCGTGCGCGCGCTGAAGGCGAGCGCAGCCCGATCTCATCATCGGCGTCGGCGGCTGCGTCGCGAGCCAGGAGGGCGCGGCGATCGTCGAGCGCGCGCCGTACGTCGACGTCGTGTTCGGCCCGCAGACGCTGCACCGGCTGCCGGAGCTGATTCGCGCGCGGCGCGCGACCGGGCGTGCCGCAGGTCGACATCAGCTTTCCCGAGATCGAGAAGTTCGACCACCTGCCGCCGCCGCAGCGTCGACGGCGCGACGGCGTTCGTCTCGATCATGGAAGGCTGCAGCAAGTACTGCACGTTCTGCGTGGTCCCGTACACGCGCGGCGAGGAAGTGTCGCGGCCGCTCGACGACGTGCTGACCGAAATCGCCGACCTCGCCGATCAGCGGCGTGCGCGAGGTGACGCTGCTCGGGCAGAACGTCAACGCCTATCGGGGCAGCGTCGTGCAGCATTGGCGCAGCATCGACGATCCGATCGCCGGCTCCGCAGCGACGCGCCGCAGTCGACTTCGCGACGTTGATCGAGCATGTCGCCGAGGTCCCGGCATCGAGCGCATCCGCTACACGACGTCGCATCCGAAGGAAATGACGCGCGCGGCTGATCGAGGCTCTACGCGACGCGTGGACAAGCTCGTGTCGCAGCTGCACCTGCCCGTGCAGTCGGGCTCCGATCGGGTGCTGGCAGCGATGAAGCGCGGCTACACCGCGCTCGAATACAGGTCGATCGTGCGCCGCTTGCGCGCCGCGCGGCCGGGCTTGTCGCTGTCGTCCGGACTTCATCGTCGGCTTTCCCGGCGAGACGGAGCGCGACTTCGAGCTGCACGATGAAGCTCGATCGATGACGTCGGCTTCGACGGCGCGTTCAGCTTCCTCTACAGCCCGCGCCCCGGCACGCCCGCGGCCGAGATGGCCGATCAGGTGCCTGCCGATGTCGGGCAACGGCGACTTGCGCGCGCTGCAGGCGCTCGTCGACGCGCAGTACCGCGCCCAGAGCGCGGCGATGGTCGGGACGCGCCAGCGCGTCCTGGTCACCGGCCGCGCGGTCAGGGCACGGGCGAACTGCAGGGCCGCACCAGACAACAATCGCGTCGTCAATTTCGCCGGCGACGCGGCGGCTCGTCCACCGCTATGTCGACGTCGACATCACCGCCGCGCTGGCGCACTCGCTGCGCGGTACGTTCGTCGCTGCCGAACGGCGGGAACCGCAGACCGCCGCGCGCGATCTGAGCGATACGCTTTCCGGAGAGTCCCGAATGAGATCCATCCCTCTGGCCCGCAGGCTACCCCTGCTGGCCATCGCCGTCGCCCTCGCCATGTCAGGCTGTGCGACGCTGCCCGCGGGTAGCGCTGACACCGCAAAAACGACCGAAACCGCGGCCATGGCCGCCGCCGCCGCGAGCGTCGCGACGAAGGATGCTGCGGCGCCAGCCGCCGCGCCCGCTCCCAGCGCCCCCGGCGCGCGCGTCCGCCCGGCGCGCCTGCGGCCCGCCGCCGGCGCAGCGGCTGCAGCCGCCGCCGCTGCCGCCGCCGCTGCAGTCACAGAAGCCTTTCGCCGACGTGATCAAGGACGCGAAGGAAACGCCCGGGATTGTTCCGCGTGTTCCAGAAGGACGAGAAAGTCTGGCTCGAGCTCGCGCCCGACCAGTTCGATACGCCGTTCTTCTTCTCCTGGAACCTGAGCCGCGGGCTCGGCGAAAGGTTCATCTACGGCGGCCTGATGGGCGACAAGCGAGATCGTCGAATTCCACCGCGTCGGGAACATCGTGCAGCTGCTGGCGAAGAACCAGATCTACTTTGCGAGCGAGGGCAAGCCGCAGGCGCGCGCGGTCGCCGAAGCATTTTCCGACAGCCTGATCGCAGCCGTGCCGATGGCGAGCCAGCCGCATCCCGAGCGCAAGGGCGTGCTGATCGAAGTCAACGCGCTGCTGCTTTGCCGACATCCCCGGCGCCAACGGCATTCTCGAGCGCGCGTATCGGCAGTCGTACAGCTTCGACTCGCGCAACTCGTCGATCGCCAAGGCGCGCGCGACCCCGACCTGGTCGCGATCGACGTCAACGCGCACTATTCGCTGGGCCGGGTGATCCAGCCGCCGATCGACCCCGGGCCGACGCCGTTCCCGCCGCCGCCGGCAACCGTTCCCGATATCCGCAGCCTGTTCCTCGGCTTCTACTACAACTTCGCCAAGCTGCCCGACGACGCCGATGTCACCGCGGCTCGCCGGACGATCGCGTCGGCTATTTCACCGTCAGCCGCTTCGACTTCGCCGACGACACGAAGCTGTCGCCGAAGCTCAACTACGTCAACGCGCTGGCGCCTGGAGAAAAAGGATCCTGCGGCGCGCGCTGTCCGAGCCGAAGCAGCCGATCGTCTTCTGGATCGACCGCAACGTACCGGAGAAATACCGCCCGACGATCGTCGCGGCGGTGCTCGAATGGAACAAGGCATTCGAGAAGATCGGCTTCAAGGACGCGATCGAAGCGAAGATCCAGCCCGACGACGCCGACTGGGAAACGCTCGACGCGCGGCACGCGTCGATCCGCTGGATGACCACCGCGCGGCCGTTGTTCGGCGGCATCGGTCCGTCGCCAGATCGGATCCGCGCTCGGGCGAGATCCTCGACGCCGACATCGGCATCGACCCCGTATTGCTGCGCAACCGCCGCTTCCAGCGCGTCGAGCAGATTCCCGACCCTGTCGCGATCCGCGCGCACTCACGAAGCACGCGGAGTATCTGTGCCAGGCCGCCGACTACGCGGCGCAGGAGTCGGGCTTCGCGCTCGACCTCCTCGAAGCGCGTGGCGACATCGAGCCCGACGGTCCCGAGGCGGAGCGATTCACGCTCGACACGCTGAAGGATATCGGTGATGCACGAGGTCGGTCACACGCTGGGCCTGCGCCACAACTTCCGCGCGTCGACCGATCTACACGCTGGCGCAGCTGGACGACGCGGCGTTCACGGCCGCCAACGGCATCTCCGGATCGGTGATGGAGTACAACGCCGTCAACATCGCGGGAAGGCCGCAGCCGGCAGGGCGCGTACACCATGGCGACGCTCGGACCGTACGACTACTGGGCGATCGAGTACGCGTACAAGGAGATTCCGCCCGAGCAGGAGAAGGCCGAGCTCGCGCGCATCGCAGCGCGCGGCAGCGAGGCCGCGCTCGCGTACGCCACCGACGAGGACGCGTCGTTCGCGATCGATCCCGAGGCGAACCAGGCGGACCTGGGCGGCGATCCGCTGGAGTTCGCGCGGCGGCGCTTCGCGCTCGTCCAGGAGATGTGGGAGCGCTGGCAGAACGCAGCCGCTCAAGCAGGGCGAGAACTACATCGTGCTACCGGCGCGTCGTCGAACGCGGCCTGCTCGCGATGTCCGGCGCGTCGACCAACGTCGCGAAGTACATCGGCGGCGTGACGACGCTGCGCGATCACGCCGGCAGCCCGCGCGCGCCGCTCACGCCCGTCGACGTCGTGCGCGGCAACGCGAGGCTTTGAAGATCCTCGCCGACGGCGTGTTCTCCGCCGACAGCTTCCGCTTCAAGCCGGAGTTCATGCGCCGCGTGCAGGTCGACTACCTCAACCGCAACGACATCTTCGACAGCGGATTGTCCGCGCCCGGCATCGATTACTCGCTCAACACGCAGGTGCTCACCACGCAGCGCAAGGTGCTCGAACGATGCTCATGAGCGACGGCGTGGCGCAGCGGATCCTCGACAGCGAAGTGAAGGTCAGCGACCCCGAGTCGGCGCTGCAGCTCTCCGAGCTCTACGGCACGCTGTCACGACTCGATCTGGAGCGAGCTTCGGACCGGCCGCGACATCACCGCTGCTGCGCCGCAACCTGCAGCGCGAGCACCTCGCGCGGCTCGACAGCTCACTGCTGCGACCGACGCATGACGATGCCCGCCGACGCGCGCGCGCTGCAGCGCGAGCAGGCGCGGCGCTGCGCCGCGACATCGCGGCCGCGCAGAACCGCAGCGGCTTCTCGAAGGAAGCGAAGGCGCATCTCGCCGAAGCGCTCACACAACTCGACGAGGCACTGAAGGCGCCGATCGTCCGGCAGGCGGTTTAGTTGCCGGGATCAGGAGTCGGAGGTAGGGATCAGAAGAGCCGAAGTCGGGCGATGATCGCGGCGCGGGTACGCATCTGCGCCGTCGTCGTCTGCAAGCATCGGATCCAATGGCGTCAACCCGTCGCGGCGTGGAAGAACTGACGCTCGCACCGCTCGACAATCGCGCGCTCGCAAACCTGTGCGGGCCGCTCGACGCGAACCTGCGGCAGATCGAGGCTGCGCTCGACGTCGCCGATCGCGCATCGCGGCGCAGCGTTCACGCTGACCGGACGCCCGGCGCAGACGGCGCACGCGGCCGCGGCGCTGCAGCGCTTCTACGCGGCGGCGGAAAAGCCGCTGTCGGTCGACGACATCCAGCTCGGGCTGGTCGAGATCGCGACGCGCGGCGCGGCGTCGGCCGCCGTCGCCGCTCGCGGCGACGACGCCGACGTTCGCGCTGCTGCGTACGCGCCGCGCCGATCTGCACGGCCGCACGCCGAACCAGATCGCGTACCTGAAGCGACATCCAGGCGCACGACATCACCTTCGGCATCGGGCCCGCGGGCACCGGCAAGACGTATCTCGCGGTCGCGTGCGCCGTCGACGCGCTCGAGCGCGACGCGGTCAAGCGGATCGTGCTCGTGCGGCCCGCGGTGGAGGCGGGCGAGCGGCTGGGCTTCCTGCCCGGCGACCTCGCGCAGAAGGTCGACCCGTACCTGCGGCCGCTCTACGACGCGCTCTACGACCTGATGGGCTTCGACAAGGCGGCGAAGCTGTTCGAGCGCAGCACGATCGAGCTGGCGCCGCTCGCGTACATGCGCGGGCGCACGCTCAACCATTCGTTCATCATCCTCGACGAGGCGCAGAACACCACGCCCGAGCAGATGAAGATGTTCCTGACGCGCATCGGCTTCGGCACCAAGGCCGTCGATCACCGGCGACGTCACGCAGATCGACCTCGCGCGCGGCCAGAAGAGCGGCCTGATCGAGGCGGAGCGCGTGCTGGCCGGCGTGCGCGGCCTCGCGTTCGTGCGCTTCACGAGCGCCGACGTCGTCCGCCATCCGCTCGTGCAGAAGATCATCGACGCCTACGAGCGTCACGACGCGAAGAAGCCGCGACTGACGTCGACTCCCGTGGGTCCGCATGCACTGGACGCGGCCGTGCCGATGCCGCCGTTTCGCTCGCCGTCCAGTTCGACGTCGCCGCCGACGCGCTGCCGCGCCGCGCGACGCTGCGCCGCTGGGCGCGGCCGCGGCCGAGCGCGACCTCGCCGTGACGCTGCGCTTCGTCGGCGCGCGCGAAGGGCCCGGCGCTGAACGCGCGCTACCGCGGATCGGGACTACGCGACGAACGTCCTGACGTTCGTGTACGATGACGTCGTCCCGCTCGCCGGCGACATCGTGCTGTGCGTGCCGGTCGTGACGCGGGAGGCGCGGGCGCAGGGAAGACGCTCGCGCGCATCTGCGCGCACCTCGTCGTCCACGGCATGCTGCACCTGCAGGGCTACGATCACGAACGCGCGCGCCGACGCCGCGCGGATGGAAGCGCGGGAAGTCGGCGCTCCTCGCGCGGCTGGGCTATCGCGATCCGTACGCGGCGCGCGACGCCTGACGCACCGGATGGACGACCCGACGACAAACGCCGACGAGCAGCCGACGCTGCTCGAGCGGCTCTCCGCGCTCCTGACGCGCGAGCCCGAGGACCGCGAAGAGCTGCTCGACCTGCTGCGCGGCGCGTTCGAGCGCCGGCTGCTCGACGCCGACGCGCTGTCGATGATCGAGGGCGTGCTGGCGGTGTCCGAGACGACGGTGCGCGACATCATGATCCCGCGCGCGCAGATGGACTGCGTGTCGATCGACGACGAGCCGCCCGATTTCATGCCGCTGATCATCGAGACCAAGCATTCGCGCTTCCCGGTGATCGGCGAGAGCAAGGACGACGTCGTCGGCATCCTGCTCGCCAAGGAGCTGCTCAACTACTACGCGAAGCCGGAAGGCTTCAGTGCTGCGCGACACGCTGCGGCCCGCGGTGTTCGTGCCCGAGTCGAAGCGGCTCAACGTGCTGCTGCGCGAGTTCCGCGCCAACCGCAACCACATCGCGATCGTCGTCGACGAGTACGGCGGCGTGTCGGGCCTGGTGACGATCGAGGACGTGCTCGAGCAGATCGTCGGCGACATCGAGGACGAGTACGATTTCGACGAGATCGATCGACAACGTCATTCCCGGAGGCGCACGGCCGCTTCCGCGTCAAGGCGCAGACCGAGATCGCCGACTTCAACGCGCATTTCGGCACGAGCTTCGACGAACGACGAGTTCGACACCGTCGGCGGCCTCGTGCTGCAGGCGTTCGGCCGGCTGCCGAAGCGCGGCGAGGCGACGACGCTCGGCGGCTTCCGCTTCCGCGTGCTGCGCGCCGACAGCCGCCGGCTGCACACGCTGCAGGTCGAGCGCGTGGCGCCGCCGTCCGGCGGCGCCGAAAGTAGATGACGACCCCACGCTCGCTGCGTTCGCTGCCCCAGGAGCAAGCCTCCAGTCGGCCCGGCGGGTAGAAGTACGCCCCCACGCTCACTGCGTTCGCTGCCGCCCGGCGGCAGCACGAGCCTCCACCTGGGACGGCCCGGCGGAGGCTGTCCGGTGACGCTCGCGCGTGCGCTGCCGCTGCCGCGGCAGCGGCGGCAGGCGCCGCCATCGTGTTCGGATTCGCGCCGTTCGGCGTCGCGTTCGCTGCCGGTGCTCACGCTCGCGGTGCTCGTTCTGCGCTGTGGCAGACCGCCACTCGCCGCGCAGCTGCCGCGCAGGATTCGCGTTCGGCCTCGCGCTGTTCGGCACGGGCGCGTCGTGGGTCTACATCGCGCTCCGAGACGTTCGGCGGCACGCCGCACCGCGGTCGCGCTCCTGGGCACCGCGGTATTCGTCGCCCTTCTCGCGCTGTGGCCCGCGCTCGCCGGCTGCGTCGCGGCGCGCGCGACGCCTCCGTCGAGCGTCGCGCGCACGCTCGTCGCCGCGGCGCGCGTGGACACTCGCCGAATGGCTGCGCGGCTACACCTTCACCGAGCTTCCCGTGGCTCGCCGTCGGGTACGCGCAGCTGCCCGGCAGCACGCTCGCCGGGTTTTGCGCCGCTCGGCGGCGTGTTCGCCGTCTCGCTCGCGGTGGCGCTCGTCGCGGCGATGCGTCGCGCTTGCGTTCGACGCCGTTGCCGAGCGCTCGTGCCGGTGCGTGGTCGTCGCCGCCGCCGCCATCGCCGCGCTGTTCGTCGGTGGCGGCCTCGCTCGGACGCGATCAGCATGGACTGCGCCGGACGGGCAAGCCGCTCGCAGTGTCGCTCGTGCAGGGCAACGTGCCGCAGGACGCTCAAGTTCGATCCGCAGTTTCGCGAGCAGCACGTTCGCGATCTATGCCGAACTGGTCGAGTCGAGCCGCGGCCGGCTCGATCGTGCTGCCCGAGAGCGCGTATCCCGATGTTCTCCGACGAAGTGCCCGACGCCGTGATCCATCGCCTGATCCGCACGGCGAGCGCGCGCGGCGGCGACGTGCTGCTCGGGCTGTTCACCGCGGAAGCGCCGGCGCCGGGCAGCACCGAGACGCGCTACTATCAACACGGTCGTCGCGCTCGGCGAGCAGCGACCTGCAGCTCTACCGCAAGCGTCACCTCGTGCCGTTCGGCGAGACGATTCCCGCCGAAGGCGGTGTTCGGCTGGTTCATCCGCAACGTGCTCGCGATCCCGCTCGCGGACCAGACGCCGGCGGCGCGACGCAGCCGCCGCTCGTCGTCGCCGGCAAGCGCGTGGCCGTCAACATCTGCTACGAGGACGCGTTCGGCGGCGAGCTCATCGACGGCGCGCGCGACGCGCAGGCTTGCTCGTCAACGTGACCAACGACGCGTGGTACGGCCGCTCGATCGCCGCCGTAGCAGCACAACCAGATCGCCGCGATGCGCGCGCGCTGGAGCTCGGGCGGCCGATGCTCCGCGCGACCAACACCGGCATCACGTCGGCGATCGCGCACGACGGGCCGCGTCATCGCCGAGCTGCCGTGGTTCACGCGCGGCGTGCTCGAGATCACGATCGACGGGCGCACGGGACGCCACACCGTACCAGCGCTTCGGCGATGGCCCCACGCTGGCGCTGGCCGCCGTACTCGTGGCGCTGGGCTGCGCTGGAGCGCACGCCGGCGCATCTGAAGTCGCAGCCGCCGGCCGGCATAGGGCCGATCGACCGGCGACCGAAAGACAACACACCGCCGGTCGAAATCTTCCGGCGGCGCGGCAGTGGCGTTGCCGGATCGACGATCCCGTAAAATCAACGTCTTTGCGTCATCCGCACGGACCTCGATGCAGACGTTCCAGCAGATCGTTCTCGCGCTCTCGCAATGACTGGGACCGGCAGGGCTGCGCGCTGCTCCAGCCCTACGACATGGAAGTGGGCGCGGGCACATCGCACACGGCAACGTTCTGCGCGCGCTCGGTCCCGAGCCGTGGCGCGCCGCGTACGTGCAGCCGTCGCGCCGTCCGAAGGACGGCCGCTACGGCGAGAATCCGAACCGCATGCAGCACTACTACCAGTTCCAGGTCGTGCTGAAGCCTTCGCCGCCCGACATCCTCGACCTCTACCTCGGCTCGCTCGAGCGCGCTCGGCTTCGATCTCGACGAAGAACGACGTCCGCTTCGTCGAGGACGACTGGGAGAACCCGACGCTCGGCGCGTGGGGCCTCGGCTGGGAAGTGTGGCTGAACGGCATGGAGGTGACGCAGTTCACGTACTTCCAGCAGGTCGGCGGCCTCGACTGCAATCCGATCACCGGCGAGATCACCTACGGCCTCGAGCGCCTCGCGATGTACCTGCAGGGCAAGGAGAACGTGTTCGACCTCGTCTGGACCGACGTGGAAGAACACGGCGTGAAGCGCCGCTGACCTACGGCGACGTCTATCACCAGAACGAGGTCGAGCAGTCGACGTACAACTTCGAGCAGTCCGAACGCGCCGAAGCTCTTCGAGCTGTTCGCGCTCTTCGAAGGCGAGGCGAAGCGCCTGCTCGAAGCGAAGCTGCCGCTGCCCGGCTACGAGATGATCCTGAAGGCCGCGCACACGTTCAACCTGCTCGACGCGCGCGGCGCGATCTCGGTCACCGAGCGCGCCGCCTACATCGGCCGCATCCGCACGCTGTCGCGGCTGGTCGCGCAGGCGTACGTCGAGTCGCGCGAAGCGCTCGGCTTTCCGATGCTGCGCCGAGCGCTATCGCGGCGCAGGCGGCATGACCTGCGCGGCGCCGCATGACGCGATGCGCGCGACGCTGAAGCCGCCACGCGACGCCTCGCTCGTCGTCGAGCTGTTCACCGAGGAGCTGCCGCCGAAGGCGCTGAAGGCGCCTCGGCGCATGCGTTCGCCGACGGCAGTCGCGAGCGGATTGCGCACGCGCGGCTTCCTCGACGAAGCGACGCGACCGTCACGCCGTACGCGACGCCACGGCGCCTCGCCGTCGTCGATCACGCACGTGCGCGCAGCGTCGCGCCCGACAGCCGAGTCACGTCGACAAGCTGATGCCGGTCGAGGTCGCGCTCGACGCGAGCGGGCAAGCCGTCGCAGGCGCTGGCGAAGAAGCTCGCAGGCTCGGTCGCGGCATCTCGCGACGGCGTCGCTCGACGCCGTCGACGGCGCCGATCGCATCTACGTCAGTCCGACGGCAAGGCCGACTACGTCTATCTGCGCGTCGCTCGCCAAGGGACGCGCCGCTGCGCGACGGACTCGCCGAAGCGCTCGCCGACGCGCTCGCCAAGCTGCCGATCCCGAAGGTGATGAGCTACGCCGGCGCCGGCGGCTACTACAACGACGTCGAAGTTCGTCCGGCCTGCGCATCGGCTCGCTCGCGCTGCACGGCGCCGACGTCGTGCCCGGTGACGGCGCTCGGCCTCGATGCCGGGCGCATCACGGCGGGCCACCGCTTCCTCGGTCGCGCGCGACATCGAGATCGCAGCGCGCCGACGCGTACGCGCCGACGCTCGAGGCCGAGGGCAAGGTCATGCCGCGAGCTTCGCGCGCCGCCGCGCGGCAGATCGTCGCGCGCAGCTGCGAGCGCGTCGCCGGGGCGCCACGGTGATCATGCCCGACGCGCTGCTCGACGAGGTGACGGCGCTGGTCGAATGGCCGGTGGTGTACGCCGGCACGTTCGACCCCGCGTTCCTCGCCGTGCCGCAGGAATGCCTGATCCTGACCATGCAGCAGAACCAGAAGTACTTCGCGCTGGCCGACGCGCGACGGCAAGCTGCTGCACGCGCTTCCTGCGTCGTCAGCAATCTGCGAGACGCGCGACCCGTCGGCGATCGTCCAGGGCAACGAGCGCGTGCTGCGCGCGCGGCTCGCGGACGCGCAGTTCTTCTTCGACCAGGATCGCAAGACGCCGCTCGCGCGCGCGCGTCGCGAAGCTCGCAAGCGTCGTTTATCACAACAAGCTCGGCACGCAGGCGCGACGCGCGTCGAGCGCGCTGCGCGTCTCGCCCGCAACATCGGCCCGCAGGATCGGCGCCGACCGCGCGAGCAGTGCGACCGCGCGGCGCTGCTCGCGAAGGCCGATCTCGTCACCGACATGGTCGGCGAGTTTCCCGAGCTGCAGGGAACTGATGGGCCGCTACTACGCGCAGCACGACGGCGAAGCCGCGCGCAGGTTGCCGACGCGATCGCGCAGCACTACTGGCCGCGCTTCGCCGGCGACGCGCTGCCGCGAAGGCCGCGTCGCGCAGGCGCGTCGCGCTCGCCGACAAGCTCGAAGCGCTGGCGGGCCTGTTCGGCATCGGGCAGGCGCCGACCGGCGACAAGGATCCGTTCGGCCTGCGGCGCGCGGCGATCGGCGTCCTGCGCATCCTGATCGAGAAGCGGCTGCCATTGCCGCTGCCGATCGCTGATCGGCCTGCGCGTTCCAGGCGTTCAACGGCGTGCCGGCGGCGAAGCCGCGTGCCCGAGGACGCTCGCGAGCTTCCTCTACGAGCGGCTGCGCGGCCACCTGCGCGAGCAGGGCTACACGGCCAACCAGGTCGAAGCGGTGCTCGCGCAGCGGCCCGAGCGCGGATCGACCTCGTGCCCGACGCAGCTCGCCGCCGTGAAGGCGTTCGAGGCGCTGCCCGAGGCCGACGCGCTCGCCGCCGCCAACAAGCGCATCGTCAACATCCTGCGCAAGTCGGAGCGCGAGGCCGCGCGCGCTGTCGACCGCGAGCCGGCTCGCCGACGGCGCCGAGCACGACCTGTGGCAGGCGTTCGAGACGCTCGACGCCGGTCGTCGACGAGCACTGCGCGACGCGGCGATTACACCGGCGCGCTGCAAGGCGCTCGCCGACCGCCAAGCCCGCCGTCGACCGCTTCTTCGACGACGTGATGGTGATGGCCGACGACCCGACGTGCGCGCCAACCGGCTCGCGCTGTTGCGCGGCGTCGCCGCAGACGATGAACCGCGTCGCCGACATCTCGGAAGCTCGCGGCGTGAAAAGCACGGCGCGAAGGTTCTGACGCGATCCGCGATGGTCCAGCTCGCCTCCGAAGCGCGTCGCCGACCCGCGCCGCGCAAGCTCATCGTGCTCGACCGCGACGGCGTCATCAATCACGACAGCGACCAGTTCATCAAGTCGCCGGACGAGTGGCGGCCGATTCCCGGCAGCCTCGAGGCGATCGCGCGGCTGAACCACGCCGGATTCCGCGTCGTCGTCGCGACCAACCAGTCGGGCATCGGCCGCGGCCTGCTCGACATGGCGACGCTGAACGCGATCCACGAACAAGATGCACCGGGCGCTGGCGCAGGTCGGCGGCCGCATCGACGCGATCTTCTACTGCCCGCACACGGCCGATTCGCAGTGCGAGTGCCGCAAGCCGAAGCCGGGCATGCTGGAGGAGATCGGCCGTGCGCTTCGGCGTCGACATGACCGGCGTGCCCTGCATCGGCGACTGCGTGCGCGACCTCGCAGGCCGCCGACGCCGTCGGCGCGCAGCCGATGCTGGTGTTGACCGGCAAGGGCGAGAAGACGCTGCGCGACGGCAACTTCCCCAAGAACACGGTGATCTTCCCCGACCTCGCCTTCGCGGTGTCGGCGCTGCTCGGCGGGCGAGTGAGTCGCCGGCGTGTCCGCGCTGCGCTCGCTCGCTGTTCCTGCTGTTCCAGCTCGTCGTCACGCCCGTTCTACGCCGTCGATGGTCCTGCTGTCTGTTCTGGCTGCCGCGCGTGCCGCGCTACCGGATCGCACGCAGCTGGTGCAAGCGTGAACCTGTGCGCGGCACGCGCTGGATCTGCGGCGTCCGCTAGCGCGTCGATCGGCGCGCGAGAACATCCCCGGCGACGCCGCACCGTGATCGTGGCGAAGCACAGCTCGACGTGGGAGACGCTGGCGCTCAACCTGTACTTTCCGCCGCTCGCGTTCGTCGCCAAGAAGGAGCTGCTGTCGATCCCGTTCTTCGGCTGGGGCTTCGCGCTTGTCGTCGCCGATCACGATCGACCGCAAGGCCGGGCACGGATGCGATGCAGCAGATCGTCGAGCAGGGTCGCGAGCGCGTTCGCGCAGGGCTTCTGGATCGTCATCTATCCGGAAGGCACGCGCATCCGCGCCGGCACGCGGGCCAAGCTACAAGACCGGCGGCGCGCGGCTCGCGCTGGCGCTGCGCCGTGCCGATCTTGCCGGTCGCGCACAACGCCGGTTATCTTTGGCCGAAGGGACGTCCTCGGCAAGCGGCCCGGAACGATGACGATGTCGATCGGCAAGCCGATCGCGACCGGACGGCAAGGACCCTGTCGGCGCTGAACGACGCAGGTCGAGGCGTGGATCGAGGACGAGGTCGCCCGCCTCGGCGTGCCGCGTGACGATCAACCGGCCGCGTCCGCGCGCCCGGCGCGACTCAAGCCCGACGCCGACGAACGTGTCCGCGACGGCGCGATGCTGCCAGCGTCGTCGCTCGTACGGCCAGAGTCGATCACTACCGGCTCGTCCGCGCGCGTCGGCGATCGATCGGCATGGAGGTGCATCTCGAAGGTCTCACCGTGCGCGCGCCGCGCTGGGTGACGATCCGCGAGATCGAAGCGGCGCTGACGGAGCGCGCGCGCCTGGATCGTCAAGACGCTGGCCGAATGGCGGACGCGCGGCGGCGCGAGCGTGATGCCGCGCGAGTGGAAGACCGGCGCGCCGATCCTCTATCGCGGCCGCGAGCTGGCGCTCGAGTTGTTTCCGGCGCGCCGCGCTGCGATGGTCGCCGATCTGTTCCACCTGACCGTCCGCCACCCGGCGCGCGCACGACGAGCAGCGAGGTCGCGCGCGGTCGTCGGGCGCTGGCTGCAGGACGAGGCCTGGCGCCTGCGTCGGCGCCGCGCGTCGCCGAACTACGCGCTCCAGATCGCGCGCGCCGCCGCTCGTCGGTGCGGCTGTCCGACGCGCGCAGCGAATGGGGAAGCTGCAACGCCAAGGGCGAGATCCGTCTCAACTGGCGGCTGGTGCAGCTGCCGCCTGCGCTCGCCGAATACGTCGTCGCGCACGAGGTCGCGCACCTGGTCGAGCTCAATCACTCGGCGCGATTCTGGGCGCTGGTCGAAGTCGCTGCTGCCCGGCCACGCGGCGCTGCGTCGCGAGCTCGACGAGTGGACGGCGCTGCTCGCGCTGAACCTGAGGCCTGGCGCCGCGCCGTCAGATCGCCGGCGCAGCGAGCACCGGCAGCGTGACCGCGAAGCCGCCTGCGCTTCGCGCAGCAGCCGCGCGAGCGTCGGCGCGAGCTCGTCGCCGAGCGCGTGTCGCGCCAGCGGCCGTCCGTCGCGGGCGGAAGTGGAAGCCGCCGGATTCGCGCGCGACCCACAGCTCGCGGTTCGGGCACGTGGCGGTTGACGATCAGCTTGCCGCCGTCCCCGCACTCGATCTCGAGGATGCCGTCGTTCAGCGATCCAGTCGACATCGGCGTCGCGCGGTCGTCGAGCGCCGCGTCGAGCGCCAGACCGATCGTCGCGAGCGTGGCGTCGGCGGCGGCGATGAAGCGCGGAGTCGGTGATCATGGCGTGCTACGATTCGCGGCTGATGTTAAAGCATATCGCCACGCCGCGCCGTCACATCGTCGTGGCGCTCATCTGCGCGCTGAGCGCAGCGCTCGGACCTCCGGATCGCGGCGTCAAAGGTCGCGCTCGTGCCGGCGCCACGGCCCGCGGCAGCGCCGCCGCCGGACACGCCTCCAACGACCAGCGAAGGACCGCCGGCGAGCGCAAGCCATGAGCGCCGACCGTCCGAGGCGAACTGCACCGCGGCGCGCAGCGCGAAGCGGAGAGTCAGACGAGCGGATTCCGCTACGCGAACGGCGCCCTCGCCGCAGAAGATGCGCCGCTCGAATCGCCGCGCGCTACGGCACGCCCTGCTTTGTCTACTGCAGCGCGACTGCTGGAAGGCGCGTATCGCGCCTTCGACAGCGCGCATTCGCAGCGGTTCCACACCTGGTCTGCTACGCGATGAAGGCGAACTCCAACCTCGCCGTCCTCGATCTTTTTGCACGACAGGGCAGCGGCTTCGACATCGTCTCCGCGCGGCGAGCTCGCGCAGTGATCGCCGCCGGCGGCGATCCGCGCAAGGTCGTCTTCTCCGGCGTCGGCAAGACCGACGACGGAGATGGAGCGCGGCGCTCGCGGCCGGCATCCTGTGCTTCAACGTCGAATCGGCGGGCGAGCTCGCGCGCCTGATCGGCCGTTGCCGCCGCATGCGACAGGTCGCCCCGGTGAGCTTCCGCGTGAATCCCGGACGTCGATCCGAAGACGCATCCGTACATCGCGACGGGACTGAAGGAGAGCAAGTTCGGCATCGCGTTCGCCGACGCGCCGGCGCTCTACCGCCACGCCGCGCACGCTGCCGGGCATCGCCGTACACGGCATCGACATCCACATCGGCTCGCAA
>ERZ1370068.4510-contig-358_pt1 | contig 46090 bp, 65 predicted proteins | sample MGYA00561227_ERZ1370068 | MGnify/ENA primary metagenome ERZ1370068 (study PRJEB38410, sample SAMEA6850437) | metagenome | study: Metagenomic assessment of the ecological functions of the soil: analysis of the soil microbiota associated with the... | reverse complement strand
TTGTACTTCGTTCAGTTACGTATTGCTCGCCGCATCTACGCCGCGGTCAAGTTCATCCTCTACACGATGGCGGGCAGCGTGCTGATGCTGCTGGCGATCCTCTGGCCTCGCCTACCTGCACAGCGCAGGCGAACGGCGCGCCGACGCTTCGATCTGCTCGAAGCTGTACGCGCTCGACGTGCCGCGCGGCCAGCAGTTCTGGTTCTTCCTCGCGTTCGCGCTCGCGTTCGCGATCAAGGTGCCGCTGTTCCCGTTCCACACCTGGCTGCCCGACGCGCACGTCGAGGCGCCGACCGCCGGCTCGGTGATCCTCGCCGGCGTGCTGCTGAAGATGGGCACCTACGGGCTGGTGCGCTTCGCGTTCCCGCTCTTCCCCGAGGCGGCGCGCGTTCTTCGCGCCGTATCTCGCCGCGCTCGCCGTCATCGGCATCATCTACGGCGCGCTCGTCGCGATGGTGCAGCCGGACATGAAGAAGCTGGTCGCCTACTCCAGCGTCAGCCATCTCGGGCTTCGTCGTCCTCGGCATCGCGGCGATGAACACGCAGGGCGTGCAGGGCGCGGTGTATCAGATGCTGAACCACGGCGTCAGCACCGGCGGGCTGTTCCTCGTCGTCGGCATGCTCTCGGATCGCCGGCACACGCGGCTGATCGCCGAGTACGGCGGGCTTGAAAAGCGTCATGCCGCGGCTGGTCGCCGTGTTCCTGCTGATCACGCTGTCGTCGATCGGCCTGCCCGGGCTGAACGGCTTCGTCGGCGAGTTCCTGATCCTGCTCGGCGCGTTCCGCTGGGATCCGCGAAGTTCGCGGCGCTCGCGGCGACGCGGCGTGATCCTGTCGGCCACCTACATGCTGTGGATGTTCCAGCGCGTGAACTACGGGCCGGTGACGAACCAGAAGAACGCGTCGCTGCGGATCTGCAGCGTGCGCGAGTGGCTGGTGATCGTGCCCGATCGTCGCGGTCGCGATCCTGATGGGTGTGTTGCCCGAACCTGTTCCTGAAGCCGATCGAGCGCGTCGGTGAGCCGCATGATGGCCAGGTCAGCCAGCGCGCGTCGCAGCGCTGCAGGTGAAATTGTCGGGATTCGGGACTCGGGTTGAGGATCCGCTCCGGCGACCCAATCGACGGCGAGCCTCGATCGAATCCGATCCGAATCCCAAATCCGAGTTCCAAGCGATGAACTTCGGCGCCTGGAACGCCATCGTCCCGATGTCCTGCGTCACCGCCGCGGCGCATCGCCGCGATGGTCGCCGAGGCGTTCCGCGCGCCGCGGCGAGCGGATGCCGATCGGCCCGCTCGGCGTCATCGGCCTGATCGGCGCGCGCGATCTCGGCGCTGCTGCTGTGCGGGACCGACGCGTCGAGCTTCGGCGTCGTCGTCGCCGACAACTTCGGGCTGTTCGTCACCTTGCATCCTGATCGTCGTCGGCGCTGCTGTCGCTCGCGATCTCCGAGCCGACGCATCGATCGCGAGCGCCTGCCGCGCGGCGAGATACTACGCGCTGATGCTGTTCTGCGCTCGCCGGCATGATGCTGATGGCGACGGCGACGGACCTGCTGGTCATCTTCCTCGCGCTCGAGGTGCTGTCGCTGGCGGTCTACGTGCTGACCGGGCATCCGCCGCGACTACGCCGCCGGCGGTCGAAGGCGGCGCTCAAATACTTCCTGCTCGGCGCGTTCTCGAGCGCGTTCTTCCTCTACGGCATCGCGTTCACCTACGGCGTGACCGGCAGCACGCGGCTCGACCGCGATCGGCAGCCTGATGGCGGCGCAGGCGACGGCGCCGACGCCGATGCAGCTGCTGGCGGTCGGCCTGCTGCTGGTCGGCTTCGCGTTCAAGGTGTCGGCGGTGCCGTTCCACATGTGGACGCCCGACGCCTACGAGGCGCGCCGCCGGCGGTCACCGGCTTCATGTCCACCGGCGTCGAAGGCGGCGGCGTTCGCGGCGTTCGTGCGCGTGTTCCTGTCGGCGTTCGAGCCGCTGCGTCCGAGCTGGAGCGCGATCCTCTGGGTCGATCGCCGCGGCGACGATGATCGTCGGCGACGGTGGTCGGCGTGGCGCAGATCGAGCGTCAAGCGCATGCTGGCGTATCTCGAGCATCGCGCACGGCGGCTATCTGCTCGTCGGCGCTGGTCGCGGCGAACGACGTCGGCAAGGGCGGCCGTGCTCTTCTACCTGCTGGCCTACGCGGTCACGAACATCGGCGCGTTCGGCGTCATCGCGCTGCTCGGACACGCGCCGAGCGGCCGAACGATCGCGTGCGCGACTACGCCGGCCTGTGGCACGACGCATCCCGGCTGGCGGCGCTGATGACGATCTTCCTGCTGTCGCTCGGCGGCTTTCCGCCGATGGCCGGCTTCATCGCGAAGTGGTACGTGTTCAGCGCCGCGATCAAGGCCGGCTACACCGGCTGGCGATCATCGGCGTGCTGACCGAGCGTCGTGTCGGTGTTCTTCTACCTGCGCATCATCGTCGCGATGTACGACGACCACGGAATCGCCGGTCCGCGTGCTGCCGGTCCCGCGGATGGCCGCCGTGGCGTTGATCGTCTCGGCGATCCTCGTCTTCTACCTCGGCATCCTTCCCACCCGCGTCCTCGACTGGGCCGTCGCGTCGATCGGCACGATTTCTCTGACCTCGAACCGTCGCTGCGGATTTCCAGGCTGGTGCCCGCGCACACGCCCGAGCGATAGCGGGCGACTTGCGCGAAGCGGCGAGGGGCCAGCCTAACCTGAACCATGCCCGCCAATCGCCGAACTGCGTTCGCGTTGATCGTTCTCGCGCTCGGACTGTCGGGCTGCGGCGCGAGCCGTTCGGTTCCGACGCTGTGCGACACCCAGAGCGCGGATCGACCGCTACGTCAGGCTCCGGTAGCGCATGAACGCGAGTTTGCGGCGGTCGTTGCAGAGCGCCCGCGACGACGCCCGAGAAGCGCGCGAAGCTCGTGACGAAGCCAGCCATCGTGCTCGACATCGACGAGACGTCGCTATCGAACTGGCCGGCGTACCGCGCCAACGGCTGGTCGAGGATCACCGGCGGGCCGTGCGATTTGGAGCGCGGACCCTGCGGGATCCGCGCGTGGCAGGCGACGGGAGCGTCCAAAGCACTGCCGGCAACGCCTCCGGTCTGGCGAAGCGCGCCAGGAGCTGGGCGTCGCCGTTTTTTTCATCACCGGCCAGCCGCCGATCTTCGCGAAGCGGCGGAGAACCTGCGGCGTGAGGGATATGAGATTTACGGAGTGGTCCTGCAGCCGCCCGGCGTCACGTTCAAGAGCGCCGTCGACTTCAAGGCACCGGAACGGCGGAAAATCGCCGAACAGGGCTACACCATCATCCTGAGCATGGGCGACCAGGACCGCGATCTACGCGGCGGCTATGCCGAACGGACGGTTGCACGCAGCCCAACCCCGTCGTATCCTGCCGACTGACGTCCTGATGCCGAGATCACCCGAATCGCTAGGCAGATCCAGTCTTGTGACTTCATACTTCCGCTATGCGGCGCATCGACTTCTTGCCGCGGCACGCTGTGCGGTTGCCACCGTCATCACGCAGGCGGCGCCGACGGCCTCTCCCGGATCGAGCGCGTCGAGGCGGTGGCCGAAGGCGGTGCTGAAGCACGAGCCGGGGAGCGGCGACGAGGCGCTGGCCGCCGTCGCGGCGTGGCCGGCGTCGTCGGTGCGAGTAGCGTTGTGGGTCGACGTCCGCAACCTCGCCGCCATGATGCGCAACCGAGCAACGCCGTTCGACATCCGTCAGCCGCGGCAGCGTGCGTCGCAACAGATTCGCTACACCGCCAACGACATGCGGCGCTTGCGGCGAGCTCGCCTGCGTCGCGGCCGGAATCGTGCGCCGCCGGGACCGCGCCGGCGTCAAGGCCGCGGACATCGCCGCCGATCTCCTGCGTCTCGCCGAGCTCGCCGGAGAGCTCGGCCGAGCACGGGGGACGCCAGCCACGTGCTGCGACGCGGTGCGCTGCTGCACACCGACGTTGGCGATGGCGGCGCCGTAGCGACCCATCAGCCGCGATCGAGCCGCCGGGATCGCCGGGTCCGCAGCGGCCGCGGATCAGCCGACGATGGCCTCGGCAAGGACGCTCGGTCAGAGCGCGCGAAATCCACTGGGAGGTGTGCGCGCATGCTGCTCGACCAGGTGCAGCCGGCTCGGGTCCGATCGGGGCCACGATCCTGGGACGCGACGGCATGGTCTTGCAGTGGTATCGCGCGACGGCGGCGTGGATGCAGCCGCGTGAGAGCTACGCGACGCTCCATCTCGATCGCGCGCGCGAGATTTTTCCAGACGATCCGGACATCGCCTTTCTGAACGTGGCACCCCTCCTACGAGACCTACGCGGGCGCCTTTCTCGCACTCAGCGCGCGGTCCACCTGGTCTCGCTGCCCACCTGGCACGATCTTCGATATCGAGTCGGACCACGGCGAGCTGCGCCGGGCGAAGCCGCGCTCCGCGACGCGCGGTCGCGTTGAAGCCGGTGGAGCCCGGCGACGCGCACACCTCCATCTCGGGCGCGTGCTGGTGATGCTTCGCAGGCCGGGCGACGCCGTGGAAGGGAGCTCACGCGCGGCAATCGAGGCGACCTCGTGGAGATGACGAGTTGCTCAGCTACTACGGGGCGTTGTTCCTCGGCGGCGCGTCACACACGAGAGCGCTCGGCGGTTCCCCGCCGCCGCCTAACGTCGCCTCGTTCGCCGCACGGGCCGCTGAGTTGCAGCGCCGCGGGCGCAGTCGCCGCATCTTGCGTTGAGCGCGCTGGCACGCCGGCGCGGCGATCTGCAGCGGCGCACTGCACGAGATCCGGCGAGTGTTCGAGCTCGCGTCCGGCGCCACGACGATGACGATCCGTGGTGGACGCTCATCAGCACGGCGCAGGCGCGCAACGCCGACGATCTGATCACCCGCGCTGATTGGGTGCGCCGTTCGCGTCCGGCAGCGATCGATGCAGAAGGCTCGCTGGGCCGGCCATCGTCGCCGTGGGTCGTCGCCGCATCGGCGGTGCCGGTCCGCGCGCAGAACGCGGCATTCTCGGCGAAAGTCGAGGCGGTCCGCGTGCCGACGTGCTCGCTGACCGACAAGGGCCAGCCGGTCCGCGGCCTCGCGCCGGCCGACTTCGAGGTCTTCGACAACGGCGTCCGCCGCAGCAGGTCGATCTGGTCAGCTTCGAGCAGATCCCGCTCAACGTCATCCTGGCGCTCGACATGAGCGAGCAGCGTCGCGGGCAGAGCGGCTCGATCATCTGCGCGCCGCCGGGACGCGCGCTGTTGAACGGCGCTGAAGCTGAGAGGATCAGGCCGCCCTCCTGACGTTCCGCCACGCGACGTCACGCTCGGCCGACGCGGATCTCACGGCGCGCACGATGTTCGTTCGGCGCTCGACACGCGCCAGAACCGTCCGGGCGAGACCGCGCTCGATCGACGGCGTTTACTCCGCGATCGTCGTCGGCGAGTCCGACGTGGGACGCTGCGCTGCTGATCGTCTTCAGCGACGGCCTCGACACGTCGAGCTGGCTGCTCGGCGCAGATCGGTGCTCGACACGGCCAAGCGTTCTGATGTCGTCGCCTACGCCGTCTCGCCGTCGGCCGCATCAAAGCCGGAGTTCCTCGCGCGACCTGACGTCGTTCACGCGGCGGGCGCTCGTTCGAAGTCGAGAAAGACCGCCAACCTCGAGCGCGATCTTCCCTGAGCGTGCTCGAAGAATTCCGGCAGCGTTATCTCGCTCAGGCTATACGCCGCGCGGCGTCGCGGACAGACGGCTGGCATCGCCTGACGGTGCGGGTCAAACGCGGCGCCACCGTCAAGGCGCGACCGGGGTATCTGGCGGGGTCCTGAGCTGCTTTACTCCACTCCAAACACGAACAGCGCGTGGCCGCCTGAGACGGCGACGCGTTGTTTGCCTTCCGAAGAAACGCCATCGGCGCGCAGCGGATCGCGCCGCCGGTCTGGAACTGCCACAGCGGCTTGCCGCTGGCCGCGTCCAGCGGCGTAGAAGTTGCCTTCGTTCGATCCGCCGAACACGAGGCCGCCGGCGGTCGCCATCACGCCGGCCCACGGCGGCGACGGCAGCTTGAAGTCCCACGCCGGCTTGCCGGTCTTGCACGTCGATCGCGCGGACCGCGCCCCACGATTCCTCGTCCAGCCGCTTCTCGCTGCCGCCGGTGTAGTAGGTGCCGGGGCGGTACTCGGTCGCCGACTTGTAGTAGACCGATCCCATCTCGCGCACCGGGACGTAGAGCATGCCGGTCGCCGGGCTGTACGACGGGCTCGACCAGTTGGTCGATCCCTGCAGGCTCGGATACACGAGCGTGCCCTTTCTCCGACGGCTCCATGTCGGGAATCGAGGATCGGGCGTCCCTTCTCGTCGAGTCCCTTCGCCCACGTCTGCTTCGCGTAGCGGCGCGCCGGCAGGTGACTCGCCGGTCTTGCGATCGAGCACGTAGAAGAAGCCGTTGCGGTTCGCCATCACGACGAGCGATCGCATCGTGCCCCCGGAGCAAGCCTTCCGCATCGACCAGCACCGGAATCTGGTTCGCATCCCAGTCGTGCACGTCGTGGGGCGTGAACTGAAAATGCCATCGCAGCTTGCCGGTCTCGACGTCGATGCGCGACGCAGCGAGCAGGTGTAAGAGGTTGTCGCCCTTGCGCGCGTCGCCGTTCCAGTCCGGGCCCGGATTGCCGGTGCCCCAGTAGAGCAGCTTCGAGCGCCGGATCGTACGAGCCGGTGAGCCACGTCGCGCGCCGCCGCCGTGCACCCAGCTGTCGCCCGGCCAGGTGTCGCTGCCCGGCTCGCCGGGAGACGGCACGGTCTGCAGACCGCCAGACCTGTTTGCCGGTCTTCGCGTCGTAGGCGTCGAGGAAGCCGCGGATGCCGGCTTCGCCGCCGCTGATGCCGACGATCACCTTATTGTCGCACGGCGAGCGGCGCGGCGGTGATCGCGTGGCCGGTCGGATTGTCGCCGACCGGCACCGACCCATCGCTGCGCGCCGCTCTTCGCGTCGAGCGCGACGAGAAAGCCGTCGAGCGTGCCGACGTAGACCATGTCGTCGAGGATCGCGACGCCGCGGTTGACGCGCGGGAACCCGAGGTTCAGCACGGTCGGCGCGATCGGCCGGCTCCACTCCCAGATCGGCCGCCCGCTCCGCAGATCGAGCGCCAACGACACTGGCCGGCGCCGACGTGACGTACATGACGCCGTCCGCAACCACCGGCGTTCCCTCGATCGATCCGACGCCCGGCGGCTGATACACCCACAGCGGCTGCAACCGGCTCACATTGCTCGACGAGATCTCGATCGAGCGGCGAGAAGCGCTGCGACGTGTACGCCCCCGAGTAGATCAGCCAGTTGCCGTCGGCGGTGGCCTGCGTCGCGAGGCGCGAAGAGGTGACCTGCGCGGCGATCGGCATCAACGCTCCCGCCGCCACGGCCGCCACAGCGCAAACACGCACGACACCACGAAACCACGAAACCACGAAACCGTTCTGCGTAAGAAAACGTTCGTGGTTTCGTGGTTTCGCGGTGTCATGTGACTTACAGGCCAGTCGAACGCATGCTCCTCTTCATGACGGACCTCTCAGCGTCGCAAGATAGGCAACCAGATCGTCGAGCTCCGCGGCGGAGAACCGCGACGCGTACGACGGCATCAGCGTCGCCTCGAGCTCGCGATCCAGCGCCGACAGATCCGCTTTCTGCAACACGTGCACGGTGCCGCCGGCGTCGCGGATGTGAATCCAGAACACGTCTTCGTTGATGCGGATGCCGCGAATCTCGCGTCCGGTGGTCGTCTTCGCGCGGACGACGAGGTAGCCGGCCGGGTGGGTGGCGGACGGATTCACGATCGATTCGCGCAGATGCGACGGACCGCGCAGCGCGCCAATCGACGTCAGCTCGGGCCCGATGGTCGTCCGCGTCCCGCGACGACGTGGCACGCGCCGCAGCCCGCCGACTCGTAGAGCGCCGCGCCGTGCTTCGCGTCGCTCCGGCGCCGGTCGCGCGGCGGAGCGGCCAAGCGTACGCACATACGCGGCGGTCTGCCACGCGGTCCGTTCTGTGAGGACTGTGGTGAAGCCGGGCATGTCCGTGCCCGGAATGCCCGTGCGGACGATGTCCACGAGCGATCGATCGTTGGCGGCGTGGTGGAGCGTGGCGGTTTGCAGCGTCGGACCGGTGCCGCCCGCGCCGTTGGCGCCGTGGCACCACGCGCATTGCGATTCGAAGATGCGCTTGCCCGCCGCGATATCGTTCGCGCCCGCGCTCCGCAGCGGCTCGATCGCCGCCGGTGGCTGCGCCGCCGCGGCGGCGAGGGTCCCCAGGACGATCGTCAGAAGTGCGCCGAGCGTTCGCCTCATGCCGCGGATTATATGGCGGCAGAAACGCCAGACGACGATCGTCTGCGCTCTGCGCGCCTCGCGGCGTGTCAGCGGGTGTGGTCGTTCGTGTGCGACTACTTGATGTGGGCGGCGCGCGCATGCCGAGAGATCGCCGGGTCGTTCACCGTTTCGGAGCGGTCCGGCCGACCGCATCGTCCCCGGCGCGAGCACCGTGCAGACGCCCGGCTGCGTGGCGTTCTCGCCCGGGCGAAGCGCTCGCTCGATCCCACCTGGAGCTGCACCAGCCCGAACGGGTCGAGCGTCCGGGTGTAGAAAATCACGCCGTTGTGAATGTGCGCGACGTAGGCGAGCCCACCCGCAAACCAGGTGTCGAGGTAGCGGGGCCGGAGCAGTCGTCCGAGGTGTGAAGGAACTCGATCGTTTCGAGCTCGCTCCACGGTCCGTTCGCCGACGCGGCGAAACCGACGACGTCCGCGCCGAGGCGGCGCATCACGCCGCCGTTGACCGGATCGGTGGCCACGCCGATTTCAGTCCCGTTCGCGTCGACGACGAGCGGAAGCGGAAAGTCGGCGAGGTCGGCGCCAGCTCCGGCAGGCCCGGGAATGCCCTGTGGACCTTGTGGTCCGACCGCGCCCTGCGGGCCAGCGACGCCTTGTGTGACCGACGGCCTTTCGGTCCCTGCGGACCGACGTCGCCCTTCGGGCCCTGCGGTCCGCGCACATTCAGCCGCAGCAGGGATTCGTCGTGACGGCACGAGCGTCCGGGCAGCAGGAGCCGCACGTCACCGTTCCGTTGCACGCATACGAGGAGTTGATCGGTGTCCGCGTACGCCGCCGACGCTGTCAAAGTCATACCGGCTAGCACCGTGAGCACAATTCTTCTCATTAGATACCTCAAAGGGAGTGGGTTCCGCATTCCGTTGTGCAATCGGCGCGTCAGTGCGAGGCGTGAAGTCGTCGTCCAAACGGTGGAGTTTTGGCCGCCAGAAATTACAGTCCTGCGGCGGATCTGACGATTCCGGCGAGGCGCCAACGCGTTGACTTGACGATGTGGAACTGAAGCCTACAATGTAGGTCAACATGGCGGACATCCTCGGCGCGTTCGAACAGGCGGTGCTGCTCGCGCTTTTACGCCTTGGCGACGACGCCTACGGGCGCGCGATCCTGAAGGAAGTGCAGGAGCGTCTCGAGCGCGATGTCGCCGCCGGCGCCGTGCACGCGACGCTCGAGCGGTTGCAGCGCAAGGCACTGATCGCGTCGCGGCTCGGATCGGGCACGCCGATCCGGGCCGGACGCGCGCGCCGCTACTACCGGATTCAGCCGTCGGGGATCCGCGCCCTCAACGACGCACGCGAAGCGGTCGACGCGTTGTGGCACGGCCTCAAATGGCCGCTGGGACGCGTGAAGAGGCACGCCTGATGCGATCCGGCGATCGCGGGAGCGAGGAGCAATGAGCGACAGCCGCACCGAGCGTCATCCACCGTCGTGGGCCGAACATCTCCTTCGCGTCCTGCTCGAACCCGAGCATCGCGAGAGCGTGTCGGGCGATCTCCTCGAGGAGTATCGCGCGAGCGTCGCGCCTGCGCGTGGACGCGTGCGTGCGGATCTCTGGTGCCTGCGTCAGGTGATGGGGTTCGTCTGGCGCGCGGTCTGGCTCTGGGCGGCGCTCCTCACGGCATCCGTGATCGGCCGCGACGCCTTGGACTGGTGGCTATCGCCGACGAACGAGTTCTACGCGCGGTCGATCGCGAGCACCGCCATCGCGGTCGGGCTGTTCGCGTCCGCCGGCGCGCTGACCGCGTGGCGGACGCGGTCAATCCGGTCCGGCGTGGTTGCCGGCGTCGCGACGGGGCTGATCGCCGCGGTGTTCGTCAACGCGGCGTCGCTCGTGATGCTGGCCGTGAACCACGACGCGCATACGATGGCGATGATTCGAAGCGAGCGGCGGCCTGGAGGAGGTGTTCATCTTGCCGCTGATGGTCACGCTGCCCGGAACGATCTGCGCGTCGCTCGGGGCAGTCGCCGGCAAGACGATCGGCTACGTGCTGGCGTCACGCATCGCCGAGTAACGCGAGCAGCTGGGGATCCTGCTCCGGCGGCACCGTTCGCAGATCGAGGAGGAGGCGGTCGCGCGCTCGATCCGCGCGATGACCGGCCGGGCGAGACGCCGCAGCCGAGCCTCGAGCGCGTCCGGCGTCAGCCCGTTCCTTTCAATCGCCACGAGGCACGTCGCCAGTTCGACGCCAGGCGCGCTGCCGCCGCCGATGGCGGACGCTCCGTCAACGAGCGCCGCGCGCCATCCCGGCATCCTGCGGATCGCCGCGGCGATCGCCTCGGCGCGGACGCGGATTTCGTCGACGGTCATCGTCAACATGCGCTGGACCGGCACCGTTGTCGCCGCGCGGCCGGCGACGTATCTCGACCAATGTCGCCTCGAGCGCCGCGTAGGTCAGCTTGTCCACGCGCAGCGCGCGCATCAGCGGGTGCGTCGAATCTTCGCCAGCAGATCGGATCGGCCGACGATGATCCCGGCCTGCGGTCCGCCGAGCAGCTTGTCGCCGCTGGAAGCAGCAGACGTCCACGCCCGCTGCCACGCTGTCGCCGACTACCGGCTCGTCGGCGAGGGACGGAGGAGGAGGAACGGGAGAGGGACGGAGGAGGACGGAGGAGGAACGGAAGGGGACGGAGGAGGGACGGAGAGGACGGAGCCATGTAGCCGCTGCCGAGATCTTCGGCGACCGGGACGTTGAATTTCTTGCCGATCGCAACCAGGTCGCCGAGTGCAGGTCTTGCCGTGAAGCCTTCGATTCTGAAGTTCGACGGGTGGACCCGAAGGATCAGGGCGGTGCGCTCCGTGATCGCCGCGGCGTAGTCCGACGCGCGCGTTTTGTTCGTCGTCCCGACCTCGCGCAGGATTGCGCCCGACTGCGCCATCACGTCGGGCACGCGGAAGCCGCCGCCGATTTCGACCAGCTCCCCGCGCGAGACGATGACCTCGCGTCCCTGCGCGAGCGCCGCGAGGATGATCATCGTCGCCGCGGCGTTGTTGTTGACGACCACCGCGGCGGGGGCGGTGGTGACGCGGCAGAGCAGCGCCTCGGCGTGGACGTCGCGGCGTCCGCGCGCGCCTCGTGCCACGTCGTACTCGAGCGACGAGTAGCCTCGCGCGATGGCGCCGATGCGTTCGACGGCGGCATCCGCCAGCGGCGCGCGGCCGAGGTTGGTGTGGACGATGACGCCAGTGGCGTTGATCACCGCCTCGAGCGACGGCCGGAACGTCTGGCCCAGCTCGGACGCCGTCTCCGCCTCGATGCGCGTCGTCACCGCAGCTTCGCTGGCGAGCGACGTGTCGCCGCCGGCAAGGGCGGTGCGGACGGCCGCGGCCGCGTGCCGCAGCGCGTCTACGGTCGCATCTGCACCAAATCGCGCCTCGAGTGCACGCACCGTGGATCGCTGACGCAGATCGTCAATCGACGGGATGATTCGGAAGTCGGGCATCACAAATTGCTGAATTGCTGAATTGCAGAGTTGAGAATTGCAGGAAGGAAGCGTCGAATGCATTTCTGCCCTGCAATCCTGCCATCCGGCAATTCTGCAATACTATGTCATCGCCCCCATGCAGCCGGATCCTCCCAGGCACCGACCGCTCGAGCGCTTCTGGCCCTATGCGGACCTGCCTGAGCAGCCGATCGGACGAAGAGCTCGCCCAGCTCGATCCGGATCTGCACTGAAGCCTTGTTCGGCGCGACGCCGCGACCCTTCTCGATCACGGTCGTGTTCCCGGAGTTCGACGATCCGCGGTTCGACGAGGCGCTGGCGCTGCGCGCGCGGCGCCGCCGAATTTCGCGAGACCGGCGGCGGCGCGGCGCACCGCTATCGCGCGCGCTTCTGGTCGAGCGATGCGCTGCGGCTGCGCGATCTCTTCGACATCGTCGGCCGCTCCGACGCCACCGAGGTGCTCATCGACGATCGTCCCGTGCCGTACGCGCGCGAGTTGTGGCTGCCGCTGGTCTGGTTCCTGATTCCGCGGTGATCGGTTGTGGCTGCCGAGCATCGAAAAGGAAATGCAGCGCCTCGAGTCCGAGCTGAAGCAGCTCGAGGCCGAATACAACATGTTCTTCTCGGGACGGCTGCCCAAGCCGCCGTGGGAAACGCGCGGCCGCGTCGAGGCGCTGGTCAAGCAGTACGGTCGTGCCTACATCCAGAACACCGCCGATCGCTTCCGCTTCGAAGCGCTGCAGACGCGCTTCGCAGGCGTTCGTCGATCTCTGGGATCGCGGCCTGCGCGCGCGCGAGGAAGGGCGTGCCGGGGCCGTTTGCGCAGCAGCGCCCGAAGGAGCCGGACGAAGCGCAAGCCGAGGATCGCATCCTCCACGTCGCCGTCGTTCCAGGATCCGCTGCGCGAGATGGACAAGCTGACCGAACTCTACGAGTCGCTCGTCCGAGGCGCGCCGCGAAGTCGGCGAGGACGCCGGTGCCGTTCCACAAGTTCGCCGACCTGGTGAAGAACCAGGTCAAGAAGCTGCGCCGAGACCGGCAGTCCGGAAGTCGCGTTCCGCGTCGCGGTGAAGGACGGCAAAGGTGAACTTGACGGCGCGCGCGCTGAAAGGCGTGTCGGGAGTGATGAACGAGTGTAGCGAGGGAGTATCCGGAAGGACTGAGGACCGAGAGCGCCGCGGCTCTCAGCCCTCAATCCTGCAAGAGGTTAGATCTTGGTGACGTTGCCGGCCTGCGGGCCTTTCGGACCGTCAACGATCTCGAACTCCACCGCCTGGCCTTCCTCGAGCGAACGGAAGCCGTCGCCCTGGATCGCCGAGTAGTGGACGAAGACATCACTGCCTCCGTCGCGCTCGATGAACCCGTAACCCTTGGCGTTGTTGAACCACTTGACCTTGCCTGTGATGCGCATCGTTCTTCTTCCTACGTGCTGTGACGCGAGCGTCGCGTCGTCTGACAACAATTGAGGACACGAAAAAAAGGCCGCGGTGTGCGGCCTTTCCCTTACGGCGCCAGGCCCGCCCGGCGTCGGCAGAGATAATACTGAACTTCGGCGATTATGCCAAGAGCCCTTCTGAGCGTCTCCGAACAAGACGGCATCGTCGGATCTCGGCGCGGCCTCGCCGCGCGCGGCTTCGAGCTGGTGTCGACCGGCGGAACGGCACAGACGCCTGACGGATGCCGGCCTGCGCGGTGACCAACGTCTCCGAAGTCACCGGATTTCCCGAGATGATGGACGGCCGCGTCAAGACGCTGCATCCCGACGCTCCACGGCGGCATCCTCGCCCGCCGCGCGATCTGCCGACGACCTGCACGCGACTACCCGGCTCGGCATCCAGCCGATCGATGTCGTCGTCGTGAATCTGTATCCGTTCGCGGCGACCGCGGCGAAACCGGGCGTCACCTTCGACGAGCTGGTCGAGCAGATCGACATCGGCGGCCCCAGCATGGTGCGCGCCGCGGCCAAGAATTTCCGCGACGTGCTGATCGTCGTCGATCCGGCGCGACTACGACGATCTGCTGCGGCAGCTCGACTCGCCGGCGGGACCGTCGCTCGAGTTCCGGTTCGAGCTCGCGCAGGAAGGCGATCGCGCACACCGGTCAGTGCGACGTCGCGATCGCGGCCACGCTGCAGGACTTCACGGCGCGCGACGACTGCGCTCGTGAGGAACGGCCACCGATTGGCTGGCACTCCGCCGGAACTCCCGGGAATCGACGTCAGGCTGTCCAAGCTTCGCGATCTGCGCTACGGCGAGAACCCGCATCAGCAGGCGGCGCTGTACGCAAGGCCTCGCGGCCGGCTTCGGCCGTGGGACATCCTGCAGGGCAAGGAGCTCTCGTACACCAACCTGCTCGATCTCGACGCGGCGGTGCGCGTGGCGCTCGAGTTCGCCGAGCCGGCTGCGGTCGTGATCAAGCACACGAATCCGTGCGGCGCGGCGACCGGCGCCGATGCGCGCCGATGCATACGTGCGCGCGCGCGATGCCGACAGCCTCGCCGCCTACGGCGGCATCGTCGCGCTCAATCGCGCGATCGATGCCGCGGCCGCCGAGAGCAATCGCGTCGACCTTCATCGAAGCGGTCGTCGCGCCGTCGGTCGACGAGGCGGCGCGGCCGATTCTGGCGAAGAAGACCAACATGCGGGTCGTCGTCGCCGACTTCGCGGCGCTCGCCGCGAGTCAGGCCGGACCGGCCGATCGGGAGCTGCGTTCGACGCTCGCCGGCGTCCTCGTACAGGAGCGCGATCGCGTGGTTGAAGCGGCAGAGCCGTGGACCGTCGATCGGCAGCCCGATGGACTTCGGGTGGTGACCAGGCGTCAACCGACGGCGGACGAGTGGGAGGCGCTGCGCTTTGCGTGGCGCATCTGCGCGCACGTGAAGTCGAACACGGTCATCTTCACCGACGCCGCGGCGCACGCTCGCAGTCGGCGCGGGCCAGATGAGCCGCGTCGATGCGGTCAACGTCGCGGTGATGAAAGCCGGATCGGCGAAGGTGTCGCTCGTCGGATCCGTCGCGGCGTCGGACGCGTTCTTCCCGTTCCGCGACGGTCTCGATGCGCTCGCGGCGGCGGGCGCGACGGCGGTCGTCCAGCCCGGCGGCTCGGTCCGCGATGCGGAAGTGATCGCCGCCGCCGACGAGCACGGCCTCGCGATGGTCTTCACCGGCCGCCGCCACTTCAGGCACTGAAAGATTTGCAGCAGCTCGTCCGAGCGTGACCGTCGCCGGACCGAACTTTCCGACGACGATGCCGGCCGCGTGGTTGGCGAGAATCGCGGCTTCGGTCATCGTCGCGCCGGCCGCCAGGGCCAGCGCCAACGTCGCGACGACCGTGTCGCCGGCGCCGGTGACGTCCGACACTTCGCGCGCGCACCGCCGGAATGCGCGCCTTCGGCGCTCACGTCGCGACAGCCACATGCCCTGCTCGCCGCGCGTGATCAGCACCGCCGTCGCATCCGCGCGCGAGCGCGAAAATCGCGCGCCACCTCGCGTGCGTCCTCGTCGCTCCGCAGGCGGCGGTGCGTCGCGGTTTCTCGGCTTCGAGGTGGTTCGGCGTGATCAAGCGTCGCGCCGGCGTAGCAGGCGAGGTGCGGGATCTCGGGTCGACGATCAGCGGGGCCGGGGATCGCTCGGCTAAAGCCGTCGCGCGACCATCCTCAGCTGTCGCGCCACGACCCTCGGCCGTCGCGACACGCGAGCAGCGCTTCGATCACCGGCCGCGTGATGGTGCCTTTCAGGTAGTCGGAGACGAGGATCGTCTTCGCATCCGGGCCGAGGCGCGTCACGCGCTCGACGATCGCGCGCTCGATCTCGTCGGCGATGTCGGCATCGCGCTCGTAGTCGATCCGCGCCACCTGCTGATTGCGCTCCGTCACGATCCGGACCTTCTCGGTGGTCGGTCGGCCGCGGATCCTCGACCAGACCGTCGACGCTCACGCCCGCCGCAGCGAGGTGTTCGCACAGGCGCTCGCCGGTGGCGTCGGCGCCGATCGTGCCGACGAGCGTCGCGCGGCCGCCGAGCACGGCGACGTTGTTCGCGACGTTGGCCGCGCCGCCCAGCCGCAGGTGCTCCGACTCGAAGCGAACGACCGGGACCGGCGCCTCGGGCGAGATGCGCGTGACGCGCCCGACGATGAAGCGATCGAGCATGACGTCGCCGACGACGAGGATCGGCAGACCGGCGAACGAGCGACGATCTCGCGCGCGACGATTGGAGAGAGCGCATGCGCAAGCTGACGCGAAGTCGAGTTCGAAGTGCGCGGAACGATGGCGGTTTCGTGCCGAGCTTCGACTGTTCAGACTTCAGACTGCATTGCAGGTCCGCCGCGAACGGCAGCGTCGACGATGATCAGGAACAGCATCAGGAACTCGGAGTCGCCGAAGTTGTACTCGAACAGTCCGGCGGCGAGCATCGACGACGATCGCGGCGAGCGCCGCGGCGGCGAGGAGCGCGTGGCGGCCGGCATCAGAACGATCGCCGAGATCGAGCGCGAGCGTCGCCATGAAACCACAGCCAGATGCCGAGCGCCGGCAGGCCAGCGCTCGGCGGCAATCTGCAGCGGCACGTTGTGGAGGTGCGGGTTGAGCTTCTCGACGGCGCCCGCATCGCGATACTCGGCGATAGACGCGCGCAGCACCATGTTCGGGCCCGACCCCGGTCAGCGGGTGCGCCGCGATCATGCGCTGGCCTTCGCGCAGCATCGCCACGCGATCGCGGCGCGTCGCGATCCTGCTGATTGAACATCGACGTCATCGCGCGCGGCGACCTGGCCGGGCGCCGCCGCGAAGAACACCGCGGCCACGACCGGCAGCACGGCGACCAGCCGGAAATCCTTCAGCGCGAGCAGCAGCGCCGCCACGCAGCGCAGGCGCCCACCGCCGCGCTGCGCGTGAAAGCGACAGCGCGACGGCGACGGCGAGCGCCGGCATCACGAGCGCGGCCCAGGTGCGTTCGCCGAGACCGAACAGCACGCGTGCGAGCGCGACGCCGATGACCAGCATCAGCAGTCCCGAGTAGGTCATGTAGTGGCCGAGCGTTCCCTGCGGCCGCTGCCCGAGGTTGTCGTAGTGCAGGATGCCGTACTTGAAAGATGCCGATGAGGGCGCTGATCGCGGCACACGTCGAGATCACCGTCATCAGGGTCAGTCCGCGCGAGCCGGTGGCGAAGCGATACACTGACCGGGACGATCAGGAACAGCACCAGCTGCTTCGAGTCGACGAAGCTGGCCCGCGGATCGATCGAGAACGCCGCGGACACGAGCGTGATCGCGGCATAGGCGGCCAGCGGCCAGAAGAAACGCGGCGCCTCGAACCGCTCGTGCCGCGCCAGCAGCAGCCCGAGCCAGCAGACCACGGCGATCGTCAGGAGGATTTGCGCCGCGGCGATCGAGAACTGCAGCGCACCGGCGACGCTGGCAATGGCGATGAGGCCGGCGGTCTCGAGGCGGGACCCGTGCAGCCCTGCGATGTGTCAACGTGTGCAGTTGGCTCAGCCGCGATCGCCCCATCCATGGTCGGCCCATCTTAACGCGGCGGACCGGATCAGGTGGAGTTATCCTCGTAAGGGTGATGTCACAGCTGCGTGTCGCGGCGCTCGTCGCCGTCGTCGCGCTCACGCCCGCCCGCGCGAGCGGACCGTCCGCCGGCGCGACCCCGCACGCCGGAGTGCGCGCGCGCGGGCAGACCGACAGCGCGCCGTTCTATGCCGGCCTCGGCGATCCCGATTCGCTGAAGGCGGCGATGGACCGGCGGCTCGCCGCCGCGCAAGAGAAGATCGATCGGCTCGCCGCCGCCACGGGACCGCGAACGGTCGCGACCACGCTCCGGTCATGCGACGACATCAGGATCGACCTCGACTCCGTGCAGGCGCCGTCCAATCTCATCGGCCAGGCGCATCCCGACGAACGCATGCGCGAGATCGCCGACGCCGCCAACAATCGGGCGCGCGCCATGGCCGGCGACCTGGTGTCGAATCGCGCCGTCTACGACGCGCTGGCGGCGATCGATCTCAGTCATGCGGACGCACAAGAGAAGTTCTACGTGCAGCGCGAGCTGCCGCGACTTCCGCCTGAACGGCGTCGACCGCGACGAGAAGACGCGCGAGCGCATCGGGCAGCTGCGCCGGGATCTGATCGCGGCGAATCAGGAGTACGAGAAACGTCCGCGCCGACTCGCGCAGCATCACCGTTGCCAGCGTCGCCGAGCTCGCCGGTCTGCCGCCCGACTTCATCGCCCGGCTCAAGCCCGACGCGAACGGCGCCGTGACGCTCTCGACCAACCTCGGCACGACTCGTTCCCGTCCTCACCTTCGCGAGGAGCGACGACGTCCGCAAGCGGCTCTACATCGAGTGGATGAACATCGCCTACCCGCAGAACATGGCGGTCCTGGACCGCATGCTCGTGGCACGCGCCGAGCTCGCGCATGCGATCGGATTCGAGACGTTTGCCGACCTCGACATGTCGGACCGCATGGTCGGCAGCGTCAGCGCCGCGTCGGCGTTCATCGATCGCGTGGCGGCGGCGTCGCAGCCACGGGCCACGCGCGAGTATCAGGAATTCCTCCAACGCAAGCGTCAGGACGTGCCCGGCGCGACCGCGGTCAACGCCTGGGAGAATCCCTATTACACCGAGCTGGTGCGCCGCAGCAGCTACGACTTCGACGCGCTGTCGATCCGCGAGTACTTTCCCTACGATCGCGTGCGCCAGGGCGTGCTCGACGTTACCAGCCGGCTGTTCGGCGTGACCTACCGGCCGGTGAAGGACGCGCCGGTGTGGCATCCAGCGGTCGAAACCTACGAGGTCCTCGACGGCGACGAGCGCGTCGCGCGGATCTGCTTCGACATGCACCCGCGCCCGAACAAGCGAGAACGGCACGGCGCTGGCGTCGACCGTTCGCGCCGGCGTCGCCGGACGCCGCCTCCGGAGATCGTCGTGGTCGCGAGCGTCCCGGGCGGCCAGCCGGGTGACCCAGGTCTGCTGACGCACGACGACGCCAGGAATCTCTTCCACGAGTTCGGACATGCCCTCGGGGCCGTCTTCGCCGGCAACGGGAAGTGGATGGGGCCTGACGCGCACCGCCGAACGCGACTTCAACGAAGTCTCCTCGCAGATGCTCGCAGGAGTGGATGTGGGACCCGGCGACGTTAGCGACGTTCGCACGGCACTACAAGACAGAACGAGCCGATTCCGCCGCGCTGGTCAACCGCATGCGCCGCGCCAGCGGCGTTCGGCAAGGCGATCCGGTCCAGTCGGCGTACGGGCAGATGGTGCTGGCGCGCATGTCGCTGTCGCTGCACGATCGCGATCCGAAGGACGTGGACTCGACCGCGATGCTGCGCGAGACCACCGGAAGTACATGCCGTCGCCCTTCGTGGAAGGGACGCATCGGCAGACGTCGATGACCCACCTCTCGAACACCAACTACGCGTCCGGCTACTACATGTATGTGGTCGCTGGTGATCGCGAAGGACCTCTTCAGCCGCTTCGATTCCAAGGATCTGCTCGCGCCGGGCATCGCGCACGAGTTCCGCGAGAAAGTGCTGCGCGCCGGCGGCACGAAGCCGGCGTCGGCGATCGTCGAAGATTTTCTCGGCCGGCCTTCAACGCGAACGCGTGGGAGGCGTGGCTGAATCGCGATCCGTCGTAGGATCGCGGGATTCGGGATTCGGGATTCGTGATTCGGCGCGCCGCACGGCGTCGGCCACCTGCGCCGGCGTGATCAACATCAAACAGCGGAAATCGCCGGGCGCGCAGACGCGCTGATCGCACGGGCGGCACGGCAGCGTCGCCGGCGTCGACTGACTCGGTGCCGACGCGCGCGTCCGCGCCACGGCGCCGATCGGACCGGCAGCGTCGGTCCGTACAATCCCGACGATCGGCACGCCGCGTGGTCGCGGCGATGTGCAGCGGACCGCTGTCGCCGCCGATGTAGAGCGCGGCGCGATCGAGCAGCGCGCGCAGCTCGGCGAGCGAGAACTCGCCGCACGACAGCGATGCGGCCGGCGGCCGCGCGCCGAGGCGGCGCGCGCGCCCCGGCCATGACCAGCGTCGGCGGCCTCGCTGCTCGGACGGTCCTGAGGTCAGGACGATGCGGCGGCGCTGGATCGTCGGTCGCCGAGCGTCGTCGACGAGCGTCGACGAAATGCGCGACCGGCCAGCGCCGGAACGGATTGCCGGCGCTGACGTGGATGACGACCAGCGCGATCGCCGGCGGTCACGCCGGCGCGCGCCAGGCGATCGGCGACAGCCGCGGCCGCTGCCGCGTCGACGGCCATCTCCGATCGGAAACGCCGACGGATCGGGCGGCGCGATGCCGAGCGGCGCGAGCAGATCCCACTGGTTCTCGACCGAGTGGCGCGGGCGCAGCTCGCGCGGCCGCGCGACGCGCACGCGTATACATCCAGCCGCGGCCGGCGACCTCGTAGCCGATGCGCACCGGCGCGCCGCTCAGCCAGGTCAGCAGCGAGGCGCGCGGCCCGCCGTGGAAATCGATCGCCAGATCGTAGCGCCGCGGCGCGCAGCCGCCGCGCCGAGCGCGCAGATCGTCGCGCAGCGCCGCGCCAGCCGCGCACGCGCGGCGCGACGATCACCTCGTTCAGATGCGGATTGCCGATCACGACCGGCGCGGCCGCGGGCTCGACGAGGTAGGTGAGATGAGCGCTCGGAAATCGTCCGTCGCAGCGCGTGAATCGCCGGCGTCGTGAAGACGACGTCGCCGATCTGCCGCAGGCGGACGAGGAGAATACGCATCGAAGCTGGGCAATCGGTGATCGGGGATCGGATGCTCGATTGCCGCAGTTTCAGACTCAATCAGTCAATCAAATCACCCAATCACCAGATTACTGGATCACCCGATTCATTCTTCGATCGTCGCTTCGTCGATGAGCATCACCGGGATGTCGTCCTTGATCGGATACACGCGTTTGCACGTCGCGCACTTGAGCGCGCGTGCCGTTCTTGACGAGCGTGACCGGCGTCTTGCACTGCGGACAGGCGAGAATTTCGAGCAGTTCCGGGTCGACCGGCATGTCGAGGACTATATGACACCTCCCGGCTTTTGTGGAACAATTCACGCGTATGAAGCTCGCAGTCCTCGCCGCGGCGCTCATCATTTCGATCCGCCGCTCGATCACGCCGCTGCGCAGACCGCGCCTGCCTCGCCGGCGAATATCGCCGAGGCCTACGCGCAGTTCCTGCTCGGCCATCGTCTCGAGGAAGACGACGACAACGACGGCGCGATCGCCGCGTACAAGCGCGCGATGGAGCTCGATCCGATCGCGCCGCGGACATCACCGGGCGCAGCTCGCCGGCCTGTATCTGCGGCAGAACAAGATCGAGGAGGCGATGGCGAGCGCGCAGGACAGGCGCTCAAGATCGCGCCGGCCAACAGCGAGGCCAATCGCGTGCTCGGGATCGTCTACGCGGCACTGTCGGAGAGCAGCGGACCGGCGGACGCAGCGCGAGCGCGGCGACGACAACCTCGCCAAGGCGATTCAACACCTCGAGCTCGCGGTCGCGCATCCCGCCGGCGGCATCGTCGATCCGAACGTCCGCGCGACGCTGGCGCGCGCGCTACGTCAGCAACGGCGCGTTCGACAAGGCGATCCCGCTGCTGACCGATCTGGTGAAGGAGGAGCCCGGCTGGCGGCGACGGTCCGATGCTGCTCGCCGAGGCGTACGCCGGCGCCGGCCGCACCAAGGACGCGATTGCGTGGCTGGAGGAGCGGAACGATCCGCGGCTGATGCCGTGCGCTCGGCGATTTCTACGAGCGCGAACGGCGCTGGTCGGACGCGGCCAACGCCTACGAGCGCGCCGTCGCAGCGCGCGCCGCGCAATCAGCGATCTGAAGACGCGCTACGCGTCGGCGCTGCTGAACGACCGGCGGCCGCGCCGAACACCGAGAAGGCGCGCGACGTGCTCACGCGAGGTCGTCTCGGCGCGCGCCGACGCTCCGAGTCGCTCGTATCTCCTGTCGCAGGCGCAGCGGCGCCTCGGCGACGCCAAGGCCGGCGGAGGCGACGGCGCGCCGCGTCATCGCGCAGAACAACAAGAGCCCGTGGGGCTACTACGCGCTCGCCGAAGCGCTCGAAGAGCGGCACGAGTATCAGGCGGTCGTCGACCGAGCTCGCGCCGGTCGTCGCCGAACTCGCGCGGCACGGCGCGCCGGACAGCGCCGTTCGACGTGTCAGCATGCTGCTGCCGCATCTCGGATTCGCGTACCAGGAGCTCGGGCAGCACGACAAGGCGATTGCCGACATTCGAGGACGCGCGCAGGCTCGCGCCGGAGCGATCCGACGGTCGTCGAGCTATCTGATCGAAGCGAACATCGCCGCGAAGAAATACGCGCGCCGCCGCCGATCGTCGCGCGCGCGGCGCTCGCCGACAACCCCGACAGCATGCGCCTCACTGCGGCTGCAGGCGCAGGCGCTGCGCCACTCCGGCAAGGCCGATCAGGGGATCGCGCGTGCTCGAAGAGGCCGTGCAAGCAACCACGCGGACGATCCGACGGCGCTACATCGCGCTGGCGCAGACTCTACGCCGACGTCGACCGCGGCGCGCAGGCGGTCAAGGTGCTGCAGGACGCGCAGGCGAAGTTCCCGTCCGAGACGTCCATCGCCTTCGAGCTGGGCGCGGTCTACGACAAGCAGAAGAAGTTCGCCGACGCCGAAGTCGACGTTCAAGCAGGTGCTCGCGCGCGAGCCCGACAACTCCGACGGCGCTCAACTATCTCGGCTACATGCTGGCCGAGCGCGGCGAGCGTCTCGACGAGTCGGTGGACCTGTCTGAAGAGGGCGCTGCAGACTCGAGCCGGACAACGGTTCGTATCTCGACAGTCTCGGCTGGGCGTAAGCTTCAAGTCCGACAAGCTCGATCTCGCGGAAGACAACCTCCGCCGCGCCGCCGATCAGCTCAGGACCAACTCGGTCGATTCAGGATCACCACGGCGACGTGCTCTTCAAGCTCGGACGCTTCGACGAAGCGATCGCCGCCTGGACGCGCGCGCTCAGCGGCGACGGCGACTCGGTCGACCGCGGCGACATCGACAAGAAGATCCGCACCGCGAAGCAGAAGCTGCCGAAAAAGTGACGGTCGATCGGCTACTGCACCACCCAGCCGCGACGCCAGGAGATCACGACAGCACGTGCCGACGACTGAGCGTGGGCGTGTGTCCCGGCGTGCTCCTACTGGCCATCGTTTGGTCCGCCGGCTGCGCCGGCGCCGCTCGTGAAGCTGCCCAGCGGTCCCGGCGCGCCCGCAACCGATGCCGCCGACGCGCTGACCGAGGCCACCGCCGCGTGCCGCGCCGTGTCGACGCTGAGCGCGGAGGTTGGCGTGAGCGGATCGATCGGTGGCCGCCGCCTGCGCGGCAGCCTTCTCGTCGGCGTCGCGCCGCCGGCATCCGCACGCATCAGAAGCGGTTGCGCCGGCGGGCCAGCCGCTGTTCATCTTCGTCGCCACTGGCGATGACGCGACGCTGTTGCTGCCTCGCGACAACCGCGTGCTGCAGCACGGTCGGCCCGACGCCGTCCTCGAAGCGGTGGCGGGCCCGCGGCTCGAGCGCCCAGCAGCTGCGCGAGACGCTGACCGGCTGTCCGCCCGAGGCGGCAGGCGTCAACGGGCGCCAGTGCGGCGCCGACTGGCGCGTCGTCGCGGTTGGACCGACCGACGTGTATCTCCGCCGCGGCGCGGCGGCGTCGCGCTGGCAGGTCGTCGCGGCGCTGCACCACGCCGCGGGCGGCGGCGCCGCGTCGAGCGAGTGGCGGTCCGATGCGCCGACTTCGACGCCGGCCTGCCGCGCACGATCCGCCTCGCCAACGCCGACGGCAAGCGATTCGATCTCCATTTGAAGTTGTCGCAGGTGGAGACCAACGCACGCATGGGGCCGGAAGTCTTCCGCGTGCGAGATTCCGCCGACGCCGTGCCCGTCACCGTCGACGAGCTGCGGCGTTCCGGTCCGTTCGGCACCACCTCTGAATCAACACCAAGGACACCAAAGGACACAAAGTTCCTTCTACGCTGCTCGTCACCCGGTAGCTGAATGATCCGCGTCCGCGCCTTCGCCAAGATCAACCTGTCGCTGCGCGTGATCGGCGTCCTCGCCGGCGGCGATCACGAGCTGCGCACGATCTTTCAATCCGTCTCGCTCTACGACACGCTGACCATCCGCCGCACCCGCGGACCGTTCTGGATCGTGTGCGACGATCCGGCGTGCCCCGCCGATTCCACGAATCTCGTCTGGCGCGCAGCGGAGGCGGTGTGGGCCGCGTCGGGCCGCAGCGGATCGCCGCGGAACGTCGGCGTCACGCTGACGAAGCAGATTCCGATCGCCGCCGGACTTGGCGGCGGCAGCAGCGACGCCGCGGCGGCGCTGCGCGCGCGTTCACGAAGATGTGGAAGGTCGATGCGAGGCGCCTGCCCGACATCGCCGCGTCGCTCGGCGCCGACGTCCGTAGCTTCTCGAGGGCGGCACGGTGCTCGGTCTCGGCCGCGGCGACGTGCTGTATCCGCTGATCGATCGGCCGAAGGCGTGGGTGGCGCTCGTGGTGCCGTCGTTCGGCGTCAACACGAAGCGACGCGTATGCGTGGTTCGACGAGGACGCGGCCACGCCGCCGCGGGGGCGCGACCGCTGGCCGGACCGGCACGCGCTGCGGGAAGCGCAGAACGACCTCGAGCCGGCGGTCGCGAAACGGCATCCGGAAATTACACAGATCGCGTCAGCGTTGCGCAGCGCCGGCGCCTCGTACGCCGCGATGACGGGCAGCGGCTCGACGGTATTCGGCCTGTTCGACAGCAAGACAGCGGCGGATCGTGCCGCCCGGTCGCTCGGGACGCGCGAGCGCGCGCTGTCGAACATCATCATCACGCGGACGCTGAGTCGCGCGGAATGCCGGAGACTTGCCGCCAAGTAAGACCGTCGTATACACTTACCGTTTGCACTGCGTGTTTCAGGCCACTCCTGAAGGGTCAACCTTTTCACAATCTCGATGCGGCGGGAACAGCGACTCTTGAGTGTTCCGGGGCAGGGGCCCCGGAGTGGTCAGTGACCAGCAATGGGGCGTGGCCAAGCGGTAAGGCGCGGGACTTTGGATCCCGTATTCGAAGGTTCGAATCCTTCCGCCCCAGCCAACTCGCGACGAGGGCGGCATGGACGGTGCTGACGATGGGTGATCCGTTCATGGCGACCGGGTTCGGCGAGCTGAAGAGTTTTCTCGGGGAGCGCGCACCCGGAGCTGACGCGCGAGATCGCGGCGTTTCTCGGCGTGTCGGCTCGGGCAGGCGCGGCTGCGGCGGTTTCCCGACTCGGAGGTCTCGTTCCAGATCGACGAGAACATCCGCGGCACCGACGTCTTCGTCGTGCAGCCGACCGTGCAACGCCGGTCGATCAGCACCTGATGGAGCTGATGATCATGATCGACGCGTTCCAGCCGGTCGTCGGCGGCGCGGATCACCGCGGTGCTGCCGTATTACGGCTACGCGCGGCAGGACCGCAAGGACAAGCCGCGCGTGCCGATCTCGGCCAAGCTCGTCGCGAACGTCCTGAGCGCGGCCGGCACGAACCGCGTGCTGACGATGGATCTGCACAAGGCGCAGATTCAGGGGTTCTTTGACATTCCGGTCGACCATCTGTTCGCGGCGCCGGTGATCATCGACTACCTCGTCGCGGCTCGACTCGCCGAAGCTGACGCTGGTCTCGCCCGACGCGGGCGGCGCCGAACGCGCGCGCGCCTACGCGAAGCGGCTCGACGCCGAGCTGGCGATCATCGACAAGCGGCGCAGCGACGATGGCACGGCGGAAGTGATGAACGTGATCGGCGACGTCGAGGGCGGACCTGCATCCTGCAGGACGACATCATCGACACCGCCGGGACGATCACCAAGGGCGCCAACGCGCTCAAGGAGAACGGCGCGGCGCGGGTGCTCGCGTGCGCGGTGCACGGCGTGCTGTCGGGGCCGGCGATCGATCGGATCGAGAAGTCGCCGATCGACAAGCTGATCGTGACCAACACGATCCCGCTGTACGACGGCGGCGCGCGGCGTGCAGCAAGATCGTCGTGCTGTCGGTGGCGCGGCTGCTCGGCCAGGCGATCAAAGCGATTCACGAGGAGACCTCGGTCTCTTCGCTGTTCGTGTAGGTAGGAACTGGGACTAGGAATTACATGGAAGCGATACTCGAAGCGCACGGCACGGGACACGTTCGGGAAAAACGAAGCGCGGCGCACGCGCCGCGGCGGCAAGGTGCCGGCGGTGCTGTACGGCGGCCGACGGCAAGGAGGCGACGCCGATCGCCGGTCGAGCCCGCGCGCGCTGCTGAAGATCCTGCACTCGGAGTCGGGCGCAGAACACCCTGATCTCGCTGAAGCTCGCCGGCGCGGGCGACGCGCGCGTGCTCGTCAAGGACTTCCAGCTCGATCCGATCACGCACGAAGTGCTGCACGCCGACTTCTATCGCGTCGCGATGGACAAGCGTGCTGCAGGTCACCATTCCGGTCACCGTCCACGGCGAGCCGAAGGGCGTCAAGCAGCAGGGCGGCATCCTCGAGTTCATCCGCCGCGAGATCGAGATCGAGTGCCTGCCCGGCCGACATCCCCGAGCACGTCGACGTCGACGTCAGCGAGCTGATGCTGCATCAGGGCATCCGCGTGCGCGACATCGCCACCGACCCGAAGTGGAAGCCGATCAGCGATGCGCGACCTGATGCTGGTGCACGTGATCATGCCGAAGGCGCGAAGAGGCAGCGACGCCGGCGGACACGGTGCGGCGGCAGCGACGGCGACTGCCGGCCGAGCCGGAAGTCATCAAGAAGGGCAAGAAGGAAGAGGAGGCGCGAGGAGAAGAAGGACGACAAGAAGAAGACGTGAGAAGCCGATACGTCGGCGTGAAGGCGATCGCGGGGCTGGGCAATCCGGGCCGAAATTCAAGGGCACGCGGCACAACGTCGGCTTCGAGGTCGTCGACGAGCTGGCGCAGCGCGGAGTCGGTCGCGTTCGAGTCGGCGCCGGCCGACGCGCTGATCGCGAAGTGGCGGCGGACCGACGGCGACACGGTCTTGCTGGCCAAGCCGATGACGTTCATGAACCTCAGCGGCCAGGCGATCGGCGAGCTGGCTGCGCTACTTCAAGATCGACGTCGCGCGATCTCCTGATCGTGCGTCGACGAGGTGCAGCTGCCGCTCGGCAAGCTCCGGGCGCGGACGCGCGGATCGGCGGGCGGGCACAACGGGTTGAAGATCGGTCATCGCGCACCTCGGCGACGATTTCGCGCGGCTGCGGCTCGGCGTCGGGCGCGCGGCGACGATCGAGCGCGAACCTGGCCGGATCACGTGCTCGCGCAGGTTCGACGAGAGACGAAGCGGCGGAGGTCGAGCGCATGACGACGCGCGCGGCCGATGCGGCCGAGATGTTCATCACGTCCGGGATCGCGGCGGTGATGAACGCAGTTCAACGGCGGCGATCCGGCAACAACCGAATAGTCCCTGCGCAGCCGTGCGGAAGGCGCGCGACCTTGCCACCATCATGGTGGCCGCGCTCGAACGGTCGCATGTCCACGAAGGAGACAGCAGAATGGCAGATCGTCAGTACGAGCTCGTCTACATCCTTCCTCCCGACAGCGACCGAAGCAGCAGGTCACCGAAATCCACGAGCAGGTCGAGGCCGTCGTGTCGCGCATGCACGGGCAGATCGAGAACACCGACAACTGGGGCCGCAAGCAAGCTGGCCTACGAGATCGGTCACACACAAAGAGGGGCGTCTACGTCCTCGAGATGATCAACGGCACGCGGCGAGCTGATGAAGGAACTGGACCGCCGGCTGAAGGTGATGGACCAGGTGATCCGCCACATGGTCGTCCGCGTGGACGAAGAGAAGAAGGTGGTCGAGCCGGACGCGACGCAAGCGGCAGACCGAGTCCGAGCGCCGGCGCGTCAAGCGCGGCTTGCCGCCGCAGCGGCAGCCCGGGCGAGGGCCGCCCGGCAGGAACTGGACGACACTGGACGACGATCGATTTCGACGGAGTGGAGGTTTAGCCATGCCATTCGGACAAGGACGCTCGGGCGGCGGCGGTCGGCGGACGCGGCGGGCGCGCGGCGACAAGAAGCCCGGCGACAAGGAAAGGGCCAGCGCCGCACGCTGTTCCGCCGGCGCAAGGTCTGCAAGTTCTGCGCGGACAAGATCGACGACATCAACTACAAGGACGTGAAGCTGATCGGCCCGTTCGTGCCCGAGCGCGGCAAGATCCTGCCGCGGCGCATCTCCGGCACGTGCGCGATGCACCAGCGGAAGCTGCAGACGGCGATCAAGCGCGCCCGGCAGCTCGCGCTCATTCCGTACGTGACGGAGCTGAGGACGAACATGGACGTCATACTTGCGAGAACACGTCGACAACCTCGGACGCCGCGGCGAGGTCGTGAAGGTCGCCGACGGCTACGCCCGCAATTACCTGCTGCCGCGCGAAGCTGGCGCTGCTCGCCACCGAGGGCAACAAGAAGCAGGTCGAGCGCGAGCGCGTGAAGTTCGAGGCGCGCGAGGCCGAAGAGCAGAAAGTCGCCGAAGCAGTCGCCGATCGCGGCTCGGCGAACGTCGAGATCGTCATCGCGCGCAAGGTGGGCGAGACCGAAGCCCTGTACGGGCTCGGTCACGTCCGCCGACATCGCCGAAGCCCTGGCTGGCGAAAGGCTTCGATATCGAGCGGCGCAAGCTTCAGCTGCCCGACCCGATCAGAGGATCGGCGACGTCGGACGTGCCCATCAAGCTGAATCGCGACGTGACGGCGACGGTGAAAGTGCGAGTCATCGCCGAGAACGCAGCCCGCCAAGACCGAAGGCTGATCGCCGACCGATGGCGCAGCCCCGTGTCGGGGCTGCGCCCCTTCACGGAAACACAGAGGTCACAGGTTAGCGGCACGTTGTCAGATTCTCCTTCCTCACTCGTTACCTAGGTAAAACGCCTTCCAAGACGGCTCACCGGGTTCAAAAGGCGGGGTAGACTCGCCCGACAGCGAGACAGGCTCCAGGAACCATGGAACTGCGCTACTTCGCCGGCTGCAGTCTCCCCGAGATTCTGGAGTTGATTGGAAGATTGCTCGACCGTCAAGCGCGACTGGACGTGCGGGGCGCGCGTAGCTATGCGACTTCATGGCGACCTGGCGGAGGGCGGGACGGCAGGAAGGGCAGACGAAGGAGCAGACGGGATGAACGAGCAGGAATTGTTCAACGCGTGCCTGGAGCTCTCGTCCGAGCGAGCAATCGGCGTTTCTCGACGACGCGTGCGCGCAGGACGCGGCGTTGAAGGAGCGCGTCCTGCGCCTGCTCGCTGCCTATGCGCGAGCCGAGCGCGAGACCTTCCAGTCGATCGGTGTGGCCGCGCCCGACGCGATGCCTGACTTCATCGGACCGCACGAACTGATCGCGCAGATCGGTGAGGGCGGAATGGGCGTTGTCTACGAGGCCGAGCAGCGGGAGCCTGTCCGGCGGCGGGTGGCGCTCAAAGGTCGTCAAGCTCGGAATGGACACTCGCCAGGTGGTCGCGCGGTTCATGGCCGAGCGCCAGGCGCTGGCCGCAATGGATCACCCGTTCGTCGCCAAGGTGTTCGACGCGGGGCGGACCATCTCCGGCAGACCATACTTCGTGATGGAGCTGGTGCGCGGTGAGCCCCTTCTGCAGTACTGCAAACATCAGGGCCTGTCGATTCGCGAACGTGTGCTGCTGTTCATCAGCATCTGTCAGGCGGTTCAGCACGCGCATCAGAAAGGTGTCATTCACCGCGATCTGAAGCCGTCGAACATCCTGGTGAGCGCGAGCGATTCAGGACCCGCGCCGAAGATCATCGATTTCGGTATCGCCAAGGCTGTTGGAGGCAGCACCGACCAATCGGGAGCCGAGCTCACGAGAATCGGGCAGCGGCTCGGCACCCCGGCTTACATGAGCCCCGAGCAGGCGGCTCGCGGCATCGACATCGACACGCGCACCGACGTGTATTCGCTCGGTGTGATCCTGTACGAAGCTGCTCACCGGTTCGCTGCCCGCGGATCCATCGACGAGCGGCGAAGCAGAATTCCTCACTGAGCTCGCGAGCGGCCGGCTCGATATCCCTCGCCCGAGCGCGAAAGCGACCGAGCGGGTGGACCCGGATCTCGAGTGGATTGCGATGAAGGCACTCGAGGTCGATCGCTCGAGACGATACGAAACCGCGCTCTCGATGGCGGAGGATCTCGGCAGGTTTCTGAAACAGCAACCCATCTCCGCGCGCCCGCCGACGCTGTCGTATCGAGCGGCAAAGTTCCTGCGGCGTCACCGCGTGCCGGCGGCGGCAGCGGCTGTCGCCGCGATCGCAGTCCTCGGCGGGTCGATCGCGGCCGGGGTCGGCATGGTCCGGCCGAACCGAGCCGAAGCCGTTGCGCGCGAGGAAGCCAAGACCTCTCAGCAGGTGTCCGGAATTCCTGACCGGCCTGTTTGGCGCCTCCGATCCCAATGCCCGCAGTTCGACGACGTTGCGGGAATTGCTCGATCGGGCGGCCGCGAAAATTGAACCGTCGCTGAAAGATCAGCCGAGAGTGCAGGCGAACCTCTACTCGACGTTGAGCCACGTATGTGCGGATCCCTTGGCGTGAACGCCGAAGCCGCTCGCGCTTGCCGGGAAATCGGTGGCGATTGCCGATTCCCTGAAGGAGGAGACCCTCGAGACGGCCGATGCGCTGCTCACGATGGGACGCTCGTTCCAGAACCAGGGGAAATTCGACCGCGCGCGGGAATCCTACGAGCGGGCGCTCGCGATTCGCATGCGGCTCGTCGGCGAAGACATTGGTTTCGCCACGCTCCTGAATAACCTCGGCTCTCTCAACGGTCAGCTCGAGCGCTATGACGAGGAGATCGCGGCACACGAACGTGCGCTGGCGCATTCAGGAGCGGCTCAAGAGCGCAGCTCATGTCGAGCGCCAAGTCTGGGCGGGCCTGGCCGTCATTCATTCTCTCACAAACACGAGTACGAGGCGCTGGAGCTCGATCGCCGCGTGCTGGTCATCCGCGAGAAGGTCTACGGCAACGACCACGCCCTGACGGCGGCGGCGCTCGAAAAACGTCGGCTGGGATCTGAAAGATCTCAACCGGCGCGGCCGAGGCGATGCCCGATGGTGGAAAATCGCTCGAAATCCGGCGGAAGACGATCGGACCCGATCATCCGCAGATTGCGTTCAGCCACGAGCTGATCGGCGAATTGCACGAAGCGCAGGGGAATCGCGATGCGGCGTTCGCCTCGTATCAGGAGGCGCTGCGCGTGCGCGAGAAGGCGCTGGGTGCCGACAATCCGCGTACCGGCGACGTGCTGCTCAGCATCGGGTTGCTGAAGCTTCGAGGCGGGAAGCTCGTGGAGTCTCGCAAGCTACCTGGAACGCGCGCTGCTGATCTTCGAGAAGTCGCACGGTCCGACGCATTCAAGAACGGTCGACGCCAGAAAGAACCTCGAGCTGGCGAGCGCGACGCGCAGCTCAGCCCGTAATGCGCACAGGCTCCAAAACGCATCGGGGCACATGCCCGATTCCGAGCTGTTGCCGTTTTGAGCGTTGCACTTTTCTCTGGCTGGTTCTAACTTTAGGTTTCCCCGCTTCACTTCCGAATGGCCGACGCCGTCGCCGAACGCACGCTGCCGCACAATCTCGAAGCCGAGCGATCGGTTCTCGGCGCCATCCTGCTGCACAACGACGCGTTCAACCTCGCGCGCCGAGGTCATCGACGCCGGCGATTTCTTCCGCGACGCCCACCGGCGCATCTTCGACAAGATGGTCAAGCTGTCGGAGCGCGGCGACGCGATCGATCTGCGTCACGCTGAAGGAAGAGCTCGGGCGCTCGGGCGAGCTCGACGAGGTCGGCGGCCCGGCCTACATCACGGCGCTCGTCGACGGCGTGCCGCGCTACACCAACGTCGAGCACTACGCCCGGCATCATCAAGGAGAAGGCGACCCTCCGGAACCTGATCTTCTCCGCGAACAAGATCCTCGCGACCGCGTACGCGGCGCCGAGGACGAGGCCGACGCTGATCCTCGATCAGGCCGAGCACGCGATCTTCGCGATCGCCGACGACAAGGTGCGCGACGGCTTCGTGTCGCTGCGCGACCTGGCGCAGGGCAGCCTCGACACCATCGAGAAGCTGCACGCGCGCAAGGAGCTGATCACCGGCGTGCCGACCGGCTTCACCGATCTCGACGAGATGACGTCGGGCCTGCAGCCGTCGGACCTGGTCATCATCGCGGCGCGCCCGTCGATGGGGAAGACCAGCCTGGTGCTGAACATGGCGCAGCACGTCGGCACCAAGACCGACATGACGGTCGGCGTGTTCAGCCTCGAAATGTCGAAGGAGCAGCTGTTCCTGCGCATGCTGACCGGCGAGGCGCGGATCGACGCGCACCGGCTGCGCGGCGGGTTCCTCGGCGAGCGCGACTGGGGCCGGCTGTCGCAGGCGATCGGCACGCTGAGCGAGGCGAAGATCTTCATCGACGACACGCCGTCGATCGGCGTGCTCGAGATGCGCGCGAAATGCCGGCGGCTGGCGTCCGAGCACGGCCTGCACCTGGTCATCATCGACTACGTGCAGCTGATGCAGGGCCGCGGCCGGTTCGAGAACCGCACCCTCGAGCTCGGCTCGATCTCGCGCTCGCTGAAGGGGCTCGCCAAGGAGCTGCGCGTGCCGATCGTCGCTGCTCTCGCAGCTGAGCCGCGCGCCCGAGTCGCGGTCCGATCACCGTCCGCAGCTGTCCGACCTGCGCGAGTCGGGCGCCCTCGAGCAGGACGCCGACGTCGTCGCGTTCATCTACCGCGAGGACATGTACACGGACAAGAGCCAGCCGCCGACCGACGCGCAGGGCGTGGCCGAGCTGATCATCGCCAAGCAGCGCAACGGCCCGACCGGCGTCGTGAAGCTCGCGTTCATCCGCGAGTTCACGCGGTTCGAGAATCTGTCGCCGGGGAACGCGTCACGGACGATCGGTGCGGCCGACCGTCGCGCGGATCGATCTCGGCGCGCTCGAAGTCCAACTACCGGCTGATCGTCGAGCATCTGGCGCCGGCAGTCGCCGGGCCGCGCGCCTGGCGTCATCGCGGTCGATCAAGGCGAACGCCTACGGGCACGGCGCCGGGCAGGTGGCGCGCGCGCTCGAGGACGCCGGCGCCGACCTGCTCGCCTGCGCGGACATCGAAGAAGGCGCGGCGCTGCGCGCCGCCGGCGTGCGCGCCGGAGATTCTCGTCTTCGGCGCGCTCGAGCGTCAGCGATCTCGACGGCCTGTTCGACTGCAGCCTGACGCCGACCATCTCGACGCCCGGCGCCGCGATCGCCGTGCAGGCGGCGGCCGCGCGCTACCAGCGGCGCGTCCGGTATCACCTGAAGATCGACACCGGGATGAACCGGCTCGGGTTCCGCTTCGACAACCTGCGGCGCACGCTGCCGGAGCTGCTCGCGAGCCAGAACCTCGATCTCGCGGCGGTCTACACGCACTTCGCGACCGCCGACGATCCGGAGTCGCCGCTGTTCAACGAGCAGCGAGCGCGCTTCGAGCGGGCGCTCAACGCCATCGAAGACATGAACCGCGGCGCCCGCGAAGAACGCAGAGAAAAGATCGCTCTGCGAGCCAGCGACCCCGCGGTCAACTGACGTCCTACGTCCACGCCGCCAACAGCGCCGCGCTGCTGCGCGACTCGCGCGTGTGGTCATGACCGCGTGCGCCCGGGCATCCTGCTCTACGGCATCGTCCCGCCGCCGCTCGCGTCGACGCTGCCGCTGACGCCGATCATGACGCTCGAGCAGCCGCATCGTCGCGGTGAAGGGCGTGCGGCCGGGCGAAGGTCGTCGGCTACGGCGTGAAGTTCTCGCGCCGAGCAGCCGGCGACGATCGCGATCGTGCCGGCCGGCTATGCCGACGGCCTCGACCTGCGACTCGCCGGCCGCGGCGCGCGTGCTGATTCGCGGCCGCCGCGCGCCGATCGTCGGCTCGGTCTGCATGGACATGCTGACTGGCCGACGTCACCGGACTCGACGTCTCGCCGGGCGACGAGGTCGTGATCATCGGATCGCAGGGCGGCGATCGCATCGACGTGCGCGAGATGGCTGCACGAATCGGGACGATCCCGTGGGAAATCTCTGCCGGATCGGCGCCGGATTGAACGAGATCTACATCGTGAATCGGTGATCGGCATCGGGTAACTGATTGCGCAATCGGCCAATCGATTACCCGGATTACCCGATTACCCGATATCGATCCGTCGCTCATGGCGAAGCCGCCCAAGACTGTTTCGTCTGCCAGGAATGCGGCGCGCAGTCGCCGAAGTGGCTCGGCCGCTGCGCCGACTGCGGCGCGTGGAATTCGTTTGTCGAGGAACGGCCGCAGGAACCGGCGCGCGCTCGCGGCGCGCCGGCCGCATCGCTACGCGCTGGCCGGCGCGGCCGGCGCCGCGCAGCTCTACGCCGAGATCGAGCTCGAAGCAGCATGCGCGCGACTCATCGACCGGCATCGACGAGTTCGATCGCGTGCTCGGCGGCGGCGTCGTGCCCGGATCGCTCGTGCTGCTCGGCGGCGAGCCGGGCATCGGCAAGTCCGACGCTGCTGCTGCAGGCGGCGGCCAACATGGCGCGCACCGATCGGCCCGGTGCTCTACAGCTCCGGCGAAGAATCGGAGCACCAGATCAAGTCGCGCGGCGAGCGGCTCGCCGTCGGCACGGCGCCGCTCTACCTGCTCGCCGAAACCTGCCTCGAGCGGATCCTCGAAGAGATCGCCCGCATCAAGCCGGCGCTCGTCATCGTCGACTCGGTGCAGACCGTGTTCTCGCTGAAGTTCCAGTCGGCGCCGGGCAGCATCGGCCAGGTCGCGCGAGGCGGCGACGCAGCTGCTGTTCACGGCGAAGGGCCAGAACATTCCGACGTTCCTCGTCGGCCACGTCACCAAGGACGGCAGCCTCGCCGGGCCCGAAGGCGCTCGAGCATGTCGTCGACACGGTGCTCGTACTTCGAAGGCGAGCGCCACCACTCGCACCGCGTCGTCCGCGCGGTGAAGAACCGGTTTCGGCGCGGCCAGCGAGCTCGGCGTCTTCGAGATGACGTCTGCCGGCCTGCGGTCCGTCCCGAACCCGTCGAAGCTGTTTCTCGCCGAGCGGCCGGTCAACGCGCCCGGGTTCGGCGGTGCTGTGCTCGGTCGAAGGCTCGCGGCCGATCCTCGTCGAGATGCAGGCGCTCGTCAGCTGCAGCACCTACGGCAACGGCGCGGCGCGATGGCGAGCGGCATCGATCAGCAGCGCCTGTCGCTGCTGCTCGCCGTGCTCGAGAAACGCGCCGGCCTGAACCTCATCTGGCGACGATGTGTTCGTGAATGTCGCCGGCGGGATGACGGTGGACGAGCCGGCGTCCGGACCTCGGCGTCCTCGCGGCGATCGCGTCGAGCGTCCGCAACCGCGTCATCCCGGCGACGACCGCGATGTTCGGGGAGGTGGGGCTCGGCCGGCGAGATTCCGCGGCGTCACCCAGGCCGCTGCCAGGTGCGCGAGGCGGCGCAAATGGGATTCCGGCGCTGCATCATGCCGGCGGCGAACATCGACGCCCGGCTCCGCCGACGCCCGTGCGTCGCCGAGGCGGTGCAGACTCCACCTGATCTGGCGAATGCGCGCACGCGTCCGCGCCGCGAACCGACGAAACGGCTGCGAGCTGATTGGGGTCGGCGACCGTCGGCTGAAGCCTGACGCGCTCCTGTCCCACGCGCTGCCCGACTCGCCGGTAAAGTCGGCCAAGGCGGTTCTGCATGAACCTTGTCTTTGATCGTCATCAATCATCTGCGTGATATGGTTGTGCCACGCTGCATGCCGCCAAGTGGTGCGCTTTTATTGCAAGTTACCGGCGGTGCGAGCGTTTCATGGACGGGCTCTCAATGGCCTGGTTTGCGCTCGCAGGTTCTTGTTCATCGCCGCCGATCGCGTATGCGGCCGCCGTCTCTTCAGCCGCTCCCGGTAGGTCCGTTCGCGAACGTCGGTTCTGCGCTCGTCCTGGCCGGACTGGTCGTGCTGTTCGAATTCTGTCTCCGGGCGACCGCCATCTCGCGCGGTCCTCGGCGCCCTCATCGGGTGCGGCATCGGTCTACGCATCGCGCACGCCATCGGCACCGGACTCTTCTGGGCGAACAGCGGCGATCGCCGCGTCGAGTTTCTCCATAGCTTCACCCTGATCGTGCTGCCGTATCTGGGCCTGGTCCTCGGCGGCAAGCACGGCGAATGGCTCGAGCCGGCGCGGCTCGTCAGCCTGTTCCGCGCCACCGGCCCGCAGCGCCGCTACAAGATTCTCGACACCAGCGTCATCATCGACGGCCGCATCGCCGACGTCTGCGAGACCGGCTTCGTCGACGGCACGCTGGTCATCCCGCAGTTCGTGCTGAAGGAGCTGCAGCTGGTCGCCGACTCGGCCGACTCGATGAAGCGCAACCGCGGCCGCCGCGGCCTCGACATCCTCCAGAAGATCCAGAAGATGTCGGGCGTCGAAGTGCTCGATCTCCGACCTCGATTTTCCCGACGTCGCGCGAAGTCGACCTCAAGCTGATCGAGCTGGCGCGCGCGCTCCAGGGCAAGATCGTCACCAACGACTTCAACCTGAACAAGGTCGCGCAGCTGCGCGGCGTCGACGTGCTGAACGTCAACGAGCTCGCCAACTCGCTCAAGCCGGTCGTCCTGCCCGGGCGAGGTCATGAAGGTCTTCATCCTGAAGGAAGGCAAGGAATACAACCAGGGCGTCGCCTATCTCGACGACGGGACGATGGTGGTCGTCGACAACGCGCGCAAGATGATCAGCAAGACGATCGACATCGTCGTCACCAGCGTGCTGCAGACGACGGCGGGCAAGATGATCTTCGGGCGCTACATCGACGCCGCGATGACCGGCGCGCCGCCGCCCCGGTGGCCACGGATCGCCCCGAGCGCGCGTCGAGCGGCCCGAGCGCGCATGAGGCACCGGCACCGCCGGTCGGCCGCCCGATGCAGACGCAGACTGAGAATTGAGAATCACGAATTACGAATCATAGGATTACGTGATGACGTCCAGGAATTCCGAGTTCCTAATTCTTAGCTCTGAATTCCAAATTCTAGTCGCATGCGCATTCCCCATTCACTGGTGGCGGACGGTCTTCTATCTCATTCCCGCGATCACGCTGTACACGATCGTGCTCGGCGCGGCGTCGATTGTGTCCGAGCCTGTTCGACCGCCGCGGCCACTTCGCGCACAAGCTGCGCGCGCGCCTGGTCGTGGCTGATCCTGAAGACGACCGGCGTGCCGCGTGCCGCGTCGAGGGGCTCGGAGCGCATCACGCCGGGCACGACCTACGTCTTCGTCTCGAACCACCAGAGCATCTACGACACGCCGGTGATTTTCGCCTCGCTGCCGTTCTACCAGCTGCGGATCATCGCCAAGGAATCGCTTGCCCGGTTCCCGGTGCTCGGGTGGCATCTGCGCCGCGGCGGGCACCTGTTCGTCGATCGACGGCATCCCGGATCGGCGGCGGCATCCTCCCGCCGCTGGCGCGCGCGTGGTCTCGAAGGGCCTGTCGCTCGATCATCTACGCCGAGGGGCACCGCGCAGCCGCGACGGGCCGCGTCGGCGCGCTTCGCAGGGCGGCAGCTCGCTCGCCATCCAGGCTGGCTCCCGATCGTCCCGATTGCCGGTGATCGGCACGCGACGGGTGATGCCGAAGGGCGCGTCTGCGTACCGAGCCTGCCGACGTGACGACTTCGTTGTCCACGATCCGATCGCCGCCGCGGCGGCCGTCGAGGCGCCGACGCCGCCACGCCGCCGCGGCGCCTGCTCGATCGGCGGTCCGACGCTCATCGAACAGCCGCCGGGTGGACGGACGCGAGGCGGGCGCGCCCTGGGCGACACTTCCGGGCCCAGGTCCCGGCATGATGCAACCGACCTTCCTGATGCACGTCACGGCGATCATCGCGGCCGGCGGGCAGGGGCCGGCGGGCTTCGGCGGGCGCGCCAGCCCGGCAGCTGCTCTCGGTCGGCGGCTCGTTGATCCTCGAGCAGCAGCGTGGCGGCGTTTCTCGCCCATACGGGCGATCGACGCGTTCATCGCCTGCGCTGCCGCAGGATCTCGTGGACGATCCGCCGCGATACCTGCGCCCGGCGGCGCTGCTGGCGGCAGGAAGCCGGTGCGCCTGGTCGCCGGCGGCGATCGGCGCTTGGGATCCGGTGGCCAACGCTCGGCGCCGCCGACGCGGCGAGCGACACGCATCGATCGTGGATTCACGACGCGGCGCGTCCGGTCGTTGTGAGCGCGCTGACCTGATTGCGCCAGAACCGATCGCGGCGGCGGCTGAGTCGGGGGCCGCGCCTGCCGCGCTCGGCGTCGCGCGACACCGGTAGCTCAAGCTCCAGCGCCATCGCGTCGCGTCCGGTGTCAGCCGATTGGGTGATCGGAAACGCTGCCGCGCGAGACCATCTATCTCGCGCAGACTCCGCAGGCCGTTCCCCGGCGACGTCCTCGCGGTCGCCATCGCCGCAGCGCGGCCGCGCGCCGCTCGACGCGACCGATGAAGCTGACGCTGGTCGAACGGGCCGGACGGCTCGGTGCGCCTGGTCAGGGGGAAGCCGACCAACATCAAAATCACGACACGCTGAGGACTCGTCCTGATTGCCGAGGCGGATCGTCCGAGCGGAGACCTTCTCCGGAGTGGCGTCGGCGTCTGTCTAGGGCGCCGGGCGCACCGGCCGCGCCGGCACTGGCTACGACCTGCACCGGCTGGTCGAGGGCCGTCCGCTCGTCCTCGGCGGCGTGGCGATTCCCTCGCCGGTCGGCGCGCTCAGCCATTCCGGACGCGCGACGTCGTGCTGCCACGCGGCCACCGATGCGATTCTCGGCGCCTGCCCGCCTGGGCGACATCGGCCGGCACTTTCCCGACACCGATCCGCGCTGGAAGGACGCCTCGAGCCTCGATCTGCTGACCCGCGCTGTCGCGCTGGTCGCCGGGCAGAGGGTTCGAGGTCGGCAACCTCGACGTCGACTGTGGTCCTCGAGCGGCCGAAGATCAGCGATCCATATCGACGCGATGCGCGCCGCCGTCGCGGCGGCGATCGGCGTGCGACGCCGCGCGGTCAGCATCAAGGGGAAACCAATCGAGGGCGTGGACGCCATCGCGCCGGGAGTGGCACGCCATCGCCGCGCCACGCCATCGCGTTGATCCAGGGCCATTTAGTCGAAATGTCAGCGAGAGTTCGATTCGCCCCCAGCCCGACCGGGCAACTGCACGTCGGGAACGCGCGAACCGCGCTTGTTCAACTGGCTGCTGCGCGCGCGGCTCCGCCGGCACGTTCATCCTGCGCATCGAAGACACCGATGCCGAGCGATCGATCGCGCGACTCGGAGGCGGCGATCCTGCGCGATCTGCGCTGGCTCGGGCTCGATTGGGACGAAGGGCCCGAGAGCGGCGGCGGTCCACGGGCCAGTACCCGCCAGTCGGAGCGGCTCTGCACCTCTATCAGTCGTATGCGAAGGAGCTGCTCGTCGCCAGCGCCGCGTACTACTGCTTCTGCTCGACCGCGCAGCTCGAGGCGGAGCGCCAGGAAGCGCTGGCCGCGGGCCGCGCTGGCACGTTACGTCGGGACGTGCCGGCGCTCTGTCGCGCGAACAGGCGGCCGAGCGGATCGCCGCGGGCGAGCGGCCGGCGATCCGCTTCCGCGTCCCCGAGGATCGCGACGTCGTCTTCACCGACGTCGTCCGCGGCGAAGTGCGCTTCCACACCGACGTCATCGGCGACCCGATCATCCTCCGCGCCGACGGCGCATCCGGCCCACAACTTCGCGGTCGTCGTCGACGATGCGCTGATGGACGTGACGCACGTGGTGCGGGGAGAGATCACATCTCGAACACGCCGCGGCAGCTGCTGCTGTACGAGGCGCTCGGCTTCGCGCCGCCGGCGCTTCGCCCACCTCGCGCTGGTGATGGGGCCGGACCACAGCCCGCTGTCGAAGCGCCACGGCGCCACCTCGGTGGCCGAGTTCCGGGCGAAGGCTACCTGCCGGAAGCGCTGGTCAACTACCTGGCGCTGATCGGCTGGTCGCCGAGCGGCGCGCGGCAGCAACGACGAGCTGCTGCCGGTCGACGAGCTCGCCCGGCGGTTCGCGCTCGAGGACGTCGGCGCACAGCGCCGGCGTGTTCGACGAGGAGAAGCTCGCCTGGGTGAAACCGCCACTACCTGAAGCTGGCGGATCCGACGCGCGGCTGGCCGAGCCTGTCGCTGCCGTATTTCAACGATGGCGGGCGTGCCGATGACGCCGGACCGGACGCGGCCTCGAGTACCTGGCGTCCGCGATGGCGATGACGAGCGCCTCGGTCGATCGGCTCAATCAGGTGCCGGCGCGGCTGGCGTTCCTGTTCGACTACGACGCCGACGCGGTCGCTGCGCGACGCGCGGCTGCTCGAGGAGATGCGCAGCGGAGGGCGCGCGCGGTCGCTCACGACGCTGGCCGACGAGCTGGCCACCGCCGCGGCTCGACCGCGAGCGATTTCAGGCGCGTCGGCAACGCGGTTCGGGCGAGGACCGAGCAGAAGGCAAAGGCGCTCTTCCATCCGATTCGTCTCGTGCTGACCGGGCGCCGGAAGGCGCCGGGCTCGATCTCGCCGGTGCCGGCCATCGATCGGGGCGCAGAACCTGCCCGCGTCGGCCGGCATCCCGGCGGTGAAGGGCAATCAGCGAGCGGGCGGCCGACTTCAGTGCGCGCGCTGGACGCCTTGATCCCTAATCCCTGATCCCTGATCCGTGTCATGACCCCTGACTGTGCGCATCTACGGCATCAACCCTGTGCTCGAAGCGTTGCGCGCGCAGGCGCGCGACCGCGATCCATGTCTCGCCGCGGCGCCGACGACGGCTGACGGCCATCGTGCCGCCTGGCGGAGGAACACGGCGTCCCGGTGCGCCGCGTCACCGCCGACGAGCTCGATCGCCTCGCGGTCGGCGCGCGCCAGCGTCACCAGGGCGTCGATCGCGGATGTCGAGGACGCCACCTCGCGTCAGCGTCGAGGACCTGGTGATCGCGGCCAGGGCGCGGCGCTCGATCGTGGTGCTCGATCGGCATCGAGGATCCGCAGAACCTCGGCGCGATCCTGCGGACCGGTCGATGCGGCCGGCGCGGACGGGGTGGTTCCGCCAGTCGCGTCATGCGGCGCGGCTCGACGGCGCGGCGGCGAAGGCGTCGGCCGGCGCGGTCGCTCACGTGAAGATCGCGGAGGTCGTCAACATCGCGCGCGCGCTCGAGGACCTCACAGCAGGCCGGGGTCTGGACCGTCGGCCTGGCGGGCGACGCCGCCGAAACGCTATGACGAGGTCGATCTGACGCTGCCCACCGCGCTGGTGGTCGGAGCCGAGGGCACCGGACTGCGCCGGCTCGTGCAGGAACGGTGCGACTGGCTGGTCTCGATCCCGATGCAGGGGCACGTCGAGAGCCTGAATGTGCTCGGTCGCGGCCGGAATCGCCCTATTTGAGGCACTCCAGGCAGCGGCGCGCGAAAGTGACACGAAATAGGTACAGTGAAAGGTTGCGGCAGGCGGAAACCGGCTCAGCAGGCTCATACCCAGCATGACCAACTGAGGTTGCAGGGGTGGCACGGGACGTGCTAAAGTTCACCTTTTGTCTGGCTGGCGTAGCTCAGGTCGGTAGAGCAGCTGATTTGTAATCAGCAGGTCGGGGGTTCAAATCCCTTCGCCAGCTCCATCGACGCAGTGAAACATCCGGGCGTATCAGTGACCGAAACATCGCGTTTCCAAAACACACAGACTAGCTGGCGAGGTAGCGAAGCGGTCAAACGCAGCAGACTGTAAATCTGTCGCCCTAGCGGCTTCGAAGGTTCGAGTCCTTCCCTCGCCACCACCTTCGTGCGTACGGGAGTACGATTGGTGAGTGCGAGTGAATCGCGAGGTTGATGTGAACGACGGTCGCGAACACTGTACGCGATGCCGGCTTGCCAACGCCGACTGCGCAAGTGGTCGCGTGATCGCGATTGGCGGGAGTAACTCAGTGGTAGAGTCACAGCCTTCCAAGCTGTTGGTCGCGGGTTCGATCCCCGTCTCCCGCTCCAGCCTTCGCTCGCCTGGTCATCGCGGCGAGCTGGTCTGGTCAGTGGCATCGATCAGTGAGGGGAACGCTGCTCGGCTGAAGCGCACGACCAGATAAGCCAGATAACGCACGTGATCCGACGAAGTGGCCGATGTAGCTCAGTTGGCAGAGCGCGTCCTTGGTAAGGACGAGGTCACCAGTTCGATTCTGGTCATCGGCTCCATCACACGAACGTAGCGCGAGGATCGTAGACATGGCCAAAGAAAAATTCGATCGCAGCAAACCGCACGTGAACGTCGGCACCATCGGCCACATCGACCACGGCAAGACCACCCTGACCGCGGCGCTGACCAAGGTGTCCGCCGACAAGGGCTGGGCGAAGTTCATCTCGTACGACGAAGTCGCCAAGGCGTCCGAGTCGCAGGGCCGCCGCGACGATACGAAGGTCATGACGATCGCGACGAGCCACGTCGAGTATTCGACCGCCGAAGCGGCACTACGCGCACGTCGACTGCCCGGGCCACGCCGACTACATCAAGAACATGATCACCGGCGCCGCGCAGATGGACGGCGCCATCCTCGTGGTCAGCGCCGTCGACGGCCCGATGCCGCAGACGCGCGAGCACGTGCTGCTCGCCAAGCAGGTCAACGTGCCGTACATGGTCGTCGCGCTCAACAAGGTCGACGCGATCGACGACCCCGAGCTGCTCGACCTCGTCGAGCTCGAGGTGCGCGAGCTGCTCACGTCGCTACGGCTTCCCGGGCAACGACATCCCGGTGGTCCGCCTGTCGGCGCTCAAGGCGCTGCAGGGCGACGCCGAAGGCGTCGCCGGCGTGACGAAGCTGATGGATGCGCTCGACAGCTACATCCCGCTGCCGCAGCGCGACGTCGACAAGCCGTTCATGATGCCGATCGAAGACGTGTTCTCGATCTCGGGCCGCGGCACCGTCGTCACCGGCCGCGTCGAGCGCGGCACGGGTGAAGGTCGGCGAGGAAATCGAGATCGTCGGCTTCAAGCCGACCGAGAAGAAGGTCGTCACCGGCGTCGAGATGTTCCGCAAGCTGCTCGACTCGGGCGAGGCGGGCGACAACATCGGCGTGCTGCTGCGCGGCGTGGAAAAAGACGACGTCGAGCGCGGCCAGGTGCTGGCCAAGCCGGGCAGCATCAAGCCGCACACGAAGTTCAAGGGCGACGGTCTACATCCTGTCGAAGGAAGAGGGCGGCCGTCACACGCCGTTCTTCAACGGCTACCGCCCGCAGTTCTACATCCGGACCACCGACGTGACCGGCACGCTCCACCTGCCGGAAGGCGTCGAGATGGTGATGCCGGGCGACAACACCGAGATCACCGGCGAGCTGATGGCGCCGGTCGCGCTCGAAGAGGGCGCGCGCTTCGCCATCCGCGAAGGCGGCCGCACGGTCGGCGCCGGCACGGTCACGGAGATCATCGAATAGAGATTGGCGAATTGGCGAGTTGGTGACTTGATCGAATGTCAATCACCGACTCACCAACTCACCAACTCACCAACTTCGAGAATGCAGTCATGAGAGACATCATCACGCTGTCGCCTGCACCGAGTGCAAGCGGCGCAACTACAGCACGACGAAGAACAAGAAGAAGACGACCGAGCGGCTCGGAGTTCAGCAAGTACTGCCGCTTCTGCCGGAAGCACACGGCGACACAAGGAGTCGAAGTAGGCGAATTCGGATTGGCGATTGGGCAGCCGCAAGACCAGGTCCTAGAGACCATTGTAGGCCAGTAGCTCAATTGGCAGAGCACCGGTCTCCAAAACCGGGGGTTGGGGGTTCGATTCCCTCCTGGCCTGCCAGATCCTTCGGGAAGTGGACGTATGGACGTGTGAAATAACGTCGGCCGACGACGACTCGACAACGTCAGGGACGCGGCCGGCGGCCGCGTTCGAGCGCATGCGGCTCTTCCTCGAGCGAGGTCCGCAACGAGCTGAAGCGCGTCACCTGGCCGTCGCAGAAAGAGGTCTACGCGACGACCGTGGTGGTCATCGCTGACGTCGGTGTTCTTCGGCGTCTACCTGTTCGCGCTCGATTCGGCTCGCTTCGACGCTGTTCCAGTGGATCCTGCGGAGGTTTGGTGCGCAGCATGACGCGACGTCGCGACGAAGAACTGGTACATCGTCCACACCTACTCGGGCTTCGAGAAGAAGGTCGCCGAGTCGCTCACCGAGCGCGTCGAAGGCGTACGGGCTGCAGAACGACATCGGCGAGGTCCTGATTCCGACCGAGGACGTCGTCGGAGATGCGCGGCGGCAAGAAGGTCGTGACGCGCGAAGCGGTTCTTCCCCGGCTACATCCTGGTCGAGATGAACATGTCCGACCACGCGTGGCACGTGGTGAAGAACACGCCGAAGGTCACCGGCTTCGTCGGCGCCGGCGCGAAGCCGACGCCGCTCAGCAAGGACGAGGTCGAGCAGATTCTGCACGCAGGTGAAGACGGCGGCCGAGAAGCCGAAGCCGAAGTACATGTTCGAGAAGGGCGAGCAGGTGCGGATCAACGAAGGGCCGTTCACCAGCTTCAACGGCGTGGTCGACGAGGTGAACCTCGACAAGAACACGCTGAAGGTGATGGTCACGATCTTCGGACGATCGACGCCCGGTGGAGCTGGACTTCTTGCAGGTGGAAAGATTTGACCACGCACGAGCGCTGCGAGCATCGCCGAAGCAGAAGATCTCAGCGGTCTCTGCGGAGCTCCGCGTTGGCCATACGCGTGAAAGATCATGGCGAAAAGTTCAGGCGATGGTGAAGCTCCAGATTGCGGCCGGCAAGGCGACGCCGGCGCCGCCCGTGGGCACCGCGCTCGGCCCGCAGGGCGTGAACATCATGGACTTCTGCAAGAACTTCAACGCGAGGACGGCGAAGGACGAAGGGCTGATCATCCCGGTCGTCGTCACCGTGTACGCGGACCGGTCCTACACGCTTCATCACGAAGACGCCGCCGGCGCCGGTGCTGCTCGAAGCGCGCGGCGAACATCGCGAAGGGCTCGGCCGGAGCCGAACAAGAACAAGGTCGGCACCGGTCACGGCGAAGCAGGTCGAGGAGATCGCGAAGCTGAAGATGCCGGACTCTGAACTGCCGACTCGCTCGAAGTCGGCGGTCGAAGACGGTCGCTCGGGACCGGCCCGTTCGATGGGCCTCGACGTCGTCGGATAGCGCGACGATTCAAGCTAGCTTGCAGGTAAGATCGCTGCGGAATTCGAGCCATGAATGCAATTCGTAGCACATCAGCTAAGTTCACGTGGGAGTGGGCAGCGCGCGTAGCGCTCGTTTGCACCACAGAGTAAGCGCATGAGAAACACGGCAAGAAATTCACTGCCGCCCGCGCGCAGATCGCCGCCGATCGGACCTACTCGATCGAAGAGGCGATCCCGCTCGTGCAGAAAGGTCAAGTTCGCGAAGTTCGACGAGACCGTCGAGCTGTCGCTGCGGCTCGGCGTCGATCCGAAGCACGCCGATCAGATGGTGCGCGGCACGGTCGTCCTGCCGCACGGCCTCGGCAAGAGCAAGCGCGTGCTCGCGATTGCCGGCGGCGAGAAGCAGAAGGAAGCGCAGGAAGCCGGCGCCGACGTCGTCGGCGGCGAGGAGATGGTCGACAAGATCCAGGGCGGCTTCATGGACTTCGACGCCGTCGTCGCGACGCCCGACATGATGCGCGCGCGTCGGCAAGCTCGGCAAGGTGCTCGGCCCGCGCGGCCTGATGCCGAATCCGAAGACCGGCACGGTCACCGTCGACATCGCGAAGGCGGTGCAGGGAAATCAAGGCCGGCAAGGTGGAGTTCCGCGTCGACAAGACCGGCATCATCCACGCGCCGGTCGGGAAGACGTCGTTCGCGGCCGACTTCGCTGGTGGCCAACGCCCACGCGCTGGTCGACAGCATCGTCAAGGCGAAGCCGGCGGCGGCCAAGGGCAAGTATCTCGAAGAGCGTCACGCTGTCGTCGACGATGGGATCCGGGCGTCCGCATCGACACGACGCACATCGACGTGGTGGTGAAACACTAATGGCTGTCACACGAGCAGACAAGGAAGCCGAGCTCCAGCAGCTCGAAGACGGCGTTCAAGGGATCCGACAGCGCCATCCTCGTCGACTACAAGGGGATGAACGTCCCGCAGGTCACCGAGCTGCGCCGCCAGCTGCGCGTCGCCAAGGCGAGCTACA
>ERZ1370068.6210-contig-5208_pt1 | contig 46092 bp, 49 predicted proteins | sample MGYA00561227_ERZ1370068 | MGnify/ENA primary metagenome ERZ1370068 (study PRJEB38410, sample SAMEA6850437) | metagenome | study: Metagenomic assessment of the ecological functions of the soil: analysis of the soil microbiota associated with the... | reverse complement strand
CGGTACCGCCTCGTTGGACGTCACCCCGATCGAGGCGGGCGAACGCGAGCAGGTCCCGCGGCCACGACGGTCGGCCCGCAGCCAGCCGCGGCGCGAGCAGGCAGGAAGCAGCCGCGGCCGGGCCACCTACTCCGAGATCGGGCGCGAGGTCGTCGAGCGCACGATCGAGCTCGGGCGCGAGGTCGGGACGCTGCGCGGCCAGCTGCGCGCGGCGCGCGAGGAGGCGCGGGAGTCGAGGAGGCTCGCGAGGAGTCCGATCGCCGCGCCCAGCAGCTCTCGGTCAAGGTGAAGGAGCTCGAGGCTCGCGCCGAGATGGCCGAGACCAACCTGCGGACGCTGCTCGCGGCGGCCAGGGGCACGGGCGCGACGCGACGCTGGGCGACACCGAGATGGAGGCGATCCTCGGCGTCCTCGGGGCGAAACCGGTGAGCCTGGCGGACCTCGCGGACGGCGCCGAGCGCGAGACCGCCGACGCGACGGGAGCCGGCGAGCCCGCCTAGCGACCGTCGTCAGTGCGTGCCGGCCGACGCGGCGTCGGGCACCATCCGGTCCCGTCGGAACCGCGTCGCGGCGAACGGCGCGATCAGGTCCGGCGGTCCGGCCCGTCGCGATCAGCTCGGCCATCGTCCTGCCGAAGATCGGCGCCCCTTGAAGCCCCAGGTCCCCATCCCCGCCATCAGCCAGAAGCGCTCCGACCTCGGTGGCGCCGAGGATCGGGAGGAGTCCGGGGTCATGTCGCACAGGCCCGTCCACTGGCGCATCGCCCGAGCGGTCCTCGCGAACGGGAGGATCTGGATCGTGCGCTTGGCCGCCTCGCACAGGAACCCGAACGTGGACCGCGTCGAGTACGTCGGGTACGGCAGGACCTCCGCGCCGACCAGCAGCTCGCCGCGCGCGGTCTGCGAGACGTACACGTACAGGTCCATCGACGAGACGAGGCCCCGGAGCACCGGGCGGTACGGCTCGGTCACGAACGCCTGCAGCGCGTAGGTCGAGATCGGGACGCGGACGCCGGCCATCCCCGCGACGACGCTCGTGTGCCCGGCGACCGCCGAGCACGACGTGGCCGGCGCTCGATCGGGCCGGACGTCGGTCCGCACGCCGACGCATCGGCCGTCGCGGACGTCGATCCCGGTGACGGCGACGCCCTCGTGGACCGACACCCCCGGCGCTGCGCCGCGGCGGCGTAGCCCCACACGACCGCGTCGTGCCGCGCGAACGCACCCGGCGGGTGGTACGAGGCCCCGACGACCGGCAGCTCGCCGCCCGCCGGAGAGGTCGATCAGCGGGCACACGCTCAGGGCCTCCTCGGGCGTGAGGATGTCGGTCTGCACGCCGAGCGCCCGGTTCGAGCAGGGACTTCTCGCGTTCGACCTGCAGCGAGTCGTGGCGTATGACACAGGTCGAGCTCGCCCTGGTCGGTGAACAGGACGTTGAAGTCCAGCTCCTGCGAGAGCGTCCGGTACATCCGCAGGCTCGCCTCAGTACAGGGGGATCGTCTCGGGCGTGTTGTAGTTGGCGCGGAGCACCTGCGTATTGCGGCCCGACGAGCCCGAACCGAGGTAGGAGCGTCTCGAGCACCGCGACGTCGCGGATGCCGTGGACCTCGGCCAGGTGGTAGGCGAGCGAGAGCGCCGTTCACGCCGCCGCCGACGATCACGACGTCGTAGCTCGGACTGGAGCTCGCGCTGCTCGAGGAACCGAACGGTCCGCAGCAGCCCGGTCATCGCAGGAGCTCCGCGGCGTCGTCCGATGCGCTCGCGTACGTGCACCGCGACCATCGAGGGCACGAGCAGATCGATCCGGTCCGTGTCGACGAGAGACCGAGCGCCCACCCAGGCCACCTCGCCCACGAGGGAGCCCGCGACCGGGAGCTCGAGCTCGGACAGCCGAGCGAACGCCTCGCGCGAACCCGGTCCGTCGAGCGAGTGCACGACCCAACCGTCCGAGACGTCGAGCACCACGGCGTCGGGGTCGAGCCGAACGACCGCCGCGCGCACCGCCGCCTCGGAGACGTCGCCCACGAGCGGCGACCTCGCCTGGCGAGACGCGGCACGCGCCGGGGAGCTCGCTCACCCGGTCGCACGCCTCGGCCGACGCCAACACGCTGGTCACGCTCGGCGTCGACGTCCGGAGCTCAGCCACGGACCCTCGCGCCCTCGGGTCGTAGAACGGGGTCGCCACGACGCGGGCGACGGCCGCCCCGCGCCGAGCTTGCTCGGTCGGAACCCGTCCTCGTCCCGCCGGATCCATCCGGAGCCCGATCGCGCGCGCTCGAGCGACGGCGTGAGTCGTGCTGCCGACGTGACCCGACCGACGACCGCGCCGCCGACGGTGAGCGGCGCGCCCCGGAGCTCGGCGCCGTCCGCGGGCGCGCCCTCGAACGCCAGCCCCGCGAGCCTTCGGGTCGGGGGAGCTCGGCGAGCCGTTCGAGCGCCGCCTTGCCGACGAACCACGGCTTGGTCATGTCCACGGCCCAGCCGAGACCGAGCTTCGCCGGCGTGTCGTCGGGCAGCGTGTCCTGACCGAGGTAGACGTGACCCTTCTCCAGCCGGAGCACCTCGAGCGTCGTCGAGCCCGAACGGCGAGATCTCGAGCGCCGCCCCTCACGCAGGAGCGTGGTCCCACAGCTCGGGTCCCCTCGAACGCGGGTGGTGCAGCTCGAACGCCGAGCTCGCCGACGAACCCGCTCGGATCGCGCGGCACGGGACGCCGCGCGACCGTCAGCTCGCGGTGGCCCGGGTACGGAAGCGCACGCGTCGATCGGGTCCTCGGTCAGGCGCGCCGAGGAGGTCGCGGGCGCGGGGACCGGCGACCAGCGATCGCCCCGAGCTCCGAGGTCCGGTCGAGCAGATGCACGTGGAGTTCGGAGACGTTCGGCCCACTCCGCAGGCGGGCGTCCATGCGTTCGGCGCCGCCGGAGGTGGACGTCAGCAGGTACGAGCCGTCCTCGAGCGCGCACAGCAGCCCGTCGTCGACGACGTACCCACCCTCGTCGAGCGCGAGCAACGTAGCGCGAACGGCCTGGCGCGAGGTCGTCGATCCGTCCCGCGAAGACGGCGCCGGCGAGCCCGGCGCGCGTCCCGTCCGGCGATCAGGAACCGGCCGAGCGTCCCGACGTCCATCATGCCGACGCGTTCGCGCACCGCGCGGTACTCCTCGGCCGGGTCGCCGTACGAGAGCGGGCGCTTCCACCCGCTCGACCACCCGAGCGTCGCGCCCGCCGCGACGTGGACGTCGCTGCAGGCCGGTCCGCTGCTCGATCACCTCGTGGACCGGCGCCGCGAGCGCCTGCAGGGCGACCGGCCGCAGGGGCGGGCGCGCCGTCGTCCGCGCGCCCGAACGCCGGTCGGCCGCGTCCGCGTGAGTCGCGCGCGAAGCACGCCAGCGCGCGCCCGCACATCGCGCCCTTGCAGGGCCCCATCGTCGCGGTCGTTACCGCTGGAGGATCTCGGCGGAGCGGAACCCCCTCGGTCCGGGCCTGCTCGGCGTCGTGCAGCGCAACGTCCTCGCACAGGCAGAGGTAGCCGCCACCCAGCCGGGGTTCGTCGGCGTCGAGCGCGGCGTCGCCCACGAGCCGCACGGGTTCGCCCACCGCCATCCGCGCGAGCTCGTCGCGCGGCGCGAGACCCATCGAGAGCACGAGCGCGTCGCACCGATCCGGCGCCGCTCGCCGCGTTCGCGGACGATCACCGAGCGCAGACGCCCGTGCCCGCGCGCCTCCACGAGCTCGCCGTCCACGATGGCCTCGGTCTCGTGCGGTACCTCGTCCACGAACGCCGACGGCACGAGGCGCGGCGACGACCCGGGTCCCCGCCGCGACGAGCGCCCGCAGGTGCTCCACGCCCTCCGTCGGTGGACGCGACGACCACCACGCGCCGGCCCGGGCGGCGACGCCGTGCAGCGCCGCCATCGCGGAGTGCCGCGCGTCCGAGCCAGCACGCCGGGCAGGTCGTTGCCGGGAAGAGCTGGTGCGCCCGGTGGCGCTCGGTCGCCGCCACGACGCGGTCGGCGCGCACCCGTGACCGAGCTCGCCCGCGCCCGCGAGGGACACGCTCGGCCGTCGAACAGGCCGAGCGCGGCGTGACCTTCGAGGATCTCTGATCGCCGGGTTCGACCGGACGCGCGCGCTCGAGCGCCGGACCGCGTCGAGCGTCGGACCCGGCGCGACGCGGCGCAGCCGCATCGCGAACTCGTCGCACAGCGAGTACGCGTTCGCCAGTCCGCCGCGGCCTCGCAGCGCGGCGGTCAGGACCGGCGATGCCCGGCCCCGACCACGATCGTGCTCGCACCGCGACGTATCTCGGGACGACCGTGCGTCGGCCGGACGCGTCCAGCGGGCAGCGGTCCCGAACCCGTCGCGCGACCGGATCACCGCGTTCGGCCGTGCGCCACGCGAACCGGGGCCGGATGAACGTCTTCAGGTAGAACCCGACCGGCATCAGCGGGTGGGCGAGATCCGCGACGTGGAGCAGGTCGTGCTCGGCTGACGGCCAGCCCTCGCGGGCGTTCGACGCGCATGCCGCTCGCCGCGGGGTGATGCACGACCGGACGCCCGGAACGCCGTCGACCGTGACCGAGCAGTTCGGGCACTCGCCGGTCCCGCAGTACAGGCCGCGCCGGCGGTGGCGCCTTCAGCGAGCGCGAGAACGTCCGAACGCCGGCACGGAACAGCGCGGAGGCGACCGTGTCGCCCTCGAGCACCGGGACCTCGCGCCCCTCGAACCGCAACCGGCCCGGCCGTCATCCGATCCGGTTGGTCCGCGTGTCGCGGGTGAGCACGAACCAGCTCCGGCAGCCGAGCGCGTGGAACCAGCGCTCGCGCTGCGGACCCTCGACGTTGCCGGGATGGAACACCCGAGCGAAGTCGGTCATCCGGGTCGGGCGCCACGTGCGGGCGATCCTCGCCGCCGAACGCGAACTCCGGTGTGCGGGCGGGCGCCGCAGGTCGGGCAGGCGATCTCGAGCGTCACGACCGCCGCCGCTTCAGGTCCTTCAGGACCGCGCGCGACGAGACGTAGCCGGGCGCGCCGGTCACGCCGCCGCCCGGGTGCGTGCCGGCCCCGCACAGGTACAGCCCGTCGATCGGCGTCCGGTACCGCGACCAGCGCGGGCAGCGGGCGCATGAAGAAGAGCTGCTCGACGTTCAGGTCGCCGTGGAAGATGTTGCCCTCGGTCAGCCCGTAGGTGCGTTCGAGGTCCAGCGGCGTGACGACCTGCATCGCGCCGGATCGACGTGGCGCACGTTGTCGGAGTACCGCGAGATCGTTCGACGACCTTGCGCCCGAGCTCGTCGCGCCGCTCGTCCCAGGTGCCCGACCGCAGCTCGAACGGCACGTACTGCACGAACGCCGTCATGACGTGCGCCCGGCGGGCGCGAGCGTGTCGTCCACGTTCGACGAGGTCCACGCAGTCCACCCAGAGCTCGTCCGGGATCTCGCCCCATCGGTGCTGGTCGTACATCCGCTGGGCGCCCTCGAGCGTCGGCACGAGCGTCGCGAGCGACCGCTGGTTCGGGTCCGGCGTCCTCGGGCATGCCGTGCCACGCGGGGCTCCTCGGTCCAGCGCGAAGTTCACCTTCGCGCACGGGCCCGCCATCGCGATCGCCTCGACGTCGGCGCGAAGTCCTCGGCCGGAGCTGGGACTTCTCGACCAGGCCGAGGAACGTGCGCTTGGGGTCCGCGTTCGAGAGCACGGTGCGCGCCGCGATCTCGGTCCCGTCCTCGAGCGTCACGCCCGTCGCCCGGCCGTCGCGGACGTCGATCCGCGCCACCTCGGCGTCCGTGCGGATCTCGGCGCCGGCATCGCGGACCGCCGACGCCATCGCCTGCGTGATCGAGCCCATCCCGCCGATCACGTGGCCGTTGAAGCCCTGGATGTGGTGCTCGCCGCCGGAGAGCATGTGGAACAGCAGCCCGATCGCGGTCCCCGGCCGGTAGGGCGGCGCCGTGCATCCCGTAGACGTTGTTCGCCAGGTACGAGGCGGCGGACCTCGTCGGACTCGAAGTGCCGTTCGACGAACTCGCCGAGCGAGCCCGGTCGCGAACCGCACCAGGTCCGAGAGCTGGTCGCCCGACAGGTGCCGGAACCGCCGGAACAGTCGCCGGCCCTCGCGGAGCTTGCTCCAGCCGCGTCGCGTACAGGTTCGGCGGCTCCTCGAGGAAGAACGGCTGCAGCGCAGCGGGCGAGCTCGTGGCGAGCGTTCGGTCACGCGGCCGAACGCGTCCGCGTCGTGGCGCCGAGATCCGGCGGATCTCCTGCGCCGGTGCGTTCGTGCGTCGACCACCACGGCAGCACCGGGCGTCCTCGAACACGACCTGCAGCCCCGGCTCGCACGGGACCATCCGCAGCCCGCGTTCGGCGAGGCCGAGGTCGGCGACGATGCTCGGGCCGCAGCATGCTCGCGATGTAGGAGGTCGTCGAGGCGCGGACGCCCGGCGCGATCTCCTCGGTCACGCAGCGCCGCCGACGACGCTCGCGGCGTTCGAGCACCAGGGTGCGCAGGCCGGCACGGGCGAGGTAGAACGCGGCGGTCAGCCCGTTGTGGCCCGCACCCACGATCGCGATGTCGTAGCCGGTCGGTCATCGCTCCCCGGTCACCTCGGTCGGTGGGATCGGTCCCGTCGTTCCGATCCTACGCACGCTCGCGTTCGCGCGCAGCGGAGCCGCCGGGTGACCCTGGGTCGACGGTCAGGTCGTCGCCGAAGGTACGGCGTCGCCGTGGCGGGCGGCCGCGAGGTGGCACGCGGCGAAGTGATCCGGTCGGAGCTCGACCAGCCCGAGGTCCTCGCCGCGGCACCTGGCGCTCCGACGCCTGGCCGCCGCGGCCGCCGCCCGGACGAGTTCGGGGCAACGGGGTGGAACCGGCACCCTCGGGGATCGCGTGGGGTCGGGCGGCTCACCGGTCAGGATACGGGCGGTCGAGTGCCGCCCGCCTCGGGCACCACGTCGAGCAGGGCGCTTCGTGTACGGGTGCAGCGGTTCGGTGAGCACGTCCTCGGCCGGGCCGATCTCGACGATCCGGCCGAGGTACATCACCGCGACGCGGTCGGCGATCGTCCACGCGAGGCCCAGGTCGTGCGTGACGACGAGCATCGCGATGCCGAGGTCGTCGCGCAGGCCGAGCAGCAGCTGAGGATCTCGCCGCGGACCGAGGCGTCGAGGCTCGAGACCGGCTCGTCGGCGACGATGATCTCGGGCTCGAGCACCAGGGCGCCGGCGATCACGACCCGCTGGCGCTGCCCGCCCGACAGCTCGTGCGGGTAGACCAGGTAGAACCGCTCCGGCGGCCGCAGCCCGAGCGCGCGAGCGCCCGCGCGACCGAGCTGCTCCTCGCTCAGCGCCGTCGTGCGACGTGATCCCGTGGATCCGCAGGCCCTCGGCCACCGACTCGTAGATCGTCTGACGCGGGGTTCAGGGCGGCCGTCGGGTCCTGGAACACGATCTGCACGCGGCGCCGATACTCGCGCAGGATCTTCGTGCTCGTGCCGAGCGGCTCTCCCTCGAACACGGATCTCGCCCGCGCTTGGGCTGCTGGAGACCCATGATCGTGCGAGCGAGCGTCGTCTTGCCGCAGCCCGACTCGCCGGCGAGCGCGAGCACCTCGCCGCGCCGAAGGATCGAGGTCGACGCCGTCGACGGCGCGCGAGACGGAGGCCTTCTTGCCGGCCACGCCCGGCTCCGAGACCGACGCGGCCCTCGAAGGAGACGTGGAGGCCGCGGACCTCGAGGACGGGATCGTCGTCCGTCCGATGGGGCGCCGGGTCCGCGACGGCCTCGCTCATGTCGGCACGCCCGCCTGGCGTCGCGCACGAGCAGGCAGGCCGCCCTGCGTTGCTCGCCCGGCCTCGTACAGGTCGGGGACGACGGTCGTGCATTCGTCGAACGCCACCGGGCAGCGCGGGTGGAACGAGCACCCGGAGGGATCGAGTCCGGCTGGGGCGGATCCCCGCCGAGTCCGGAAGGCGCCCTGCGGAAGCGCGGGTCGCCGATCGCCGGGAAGGCGGCGGCGAGCGCCGTCGTGTACGGGTGCGCCGGCGTTGCCGAAGACCGCGGTGGACGGGCCCTCCTCGACGATCTTGCCCGCGTACATGATCGCGAGGCGATCGCAGACCTCGACCAGCACGGACAGGTCGTGCGTGATGAACAGCATCGCCAGGCCCAGCTCGTGCTGGAGCTCGTTCAGCAGCGTGAGGACCTGCGCCTGGACCATCACGTCGAGCGCCGTGGTGGGCTCGTCCGCGATCACGAGCTCGGGCTGCACGCGAGCGCCATCGCGATCATCACCCGCTGCTTCTGCCCGCCCGACAGCTCGTGCGGGTAGTCGCGGATCGCGCCGCGGCGGCAGGCCGACCTGCTCGAGCAGAGTCGCCCGCCCGGACCATGCGCCTCCTTCTGGCTCGACTGGCGGTGGATGACGATCGCCTCCGCGATCTGGTCCCCGATCCGCTGGACGGGGTTGAGGGCATGCATCGCGCCCTGGAACACCACGGACGCGCCGGTCCACCGGACCGCGCGCAGGCGGCCGGGCTTCATCGTGAGCACGTCCTCGTCGTTCAGGAGCACCTGTCCGCTCGTCGTCGCTCCGGGGGCAGCAGGCGAAGGATCGCGTTGGCGATCGTCGACTTCCCGCAGCCCGACTCGCCGGCCAGGCCGAGGACCTCGCCCTTGCTCGATGTCGAGCGACGACGCCGCGCACCGCCGGGATCGGCCCGCGCCTTCGTGGTGTACGTCACCTCGAGGTCGCGGACGGACAGGACGCTCACCGTTCACGCAGCTTCGGGTTGAGGATCTCGTCCAGGGCGAACCCGCACAGCGTGAACGCGAGCACGACGAACACGATGGCCAGGCCCGGCGGCACGATCCACCACCAGCTGCCCGGCGTACGCGGCCCCCGACCGAACGCGTTCTCCAGGGTCGTGCCCCACGAGACCGAGAGCGGGTCACCCAGCCCCAGGAACGCGAGCGTGCTCTCGGACAGGATCGCGATCGCCACCGTCAGGATCGTGTTGGCGAAGATCAGGGGCCCGACGTTCGGCAGGATGTGTCGCGTGTTCAGGTGCCAGCCGCTCGCGCCCGAGCGCGCGCGAGCGCTCGACGTACGGCCGGGTCTTGACCGACAGCACCTGCGCTCGGACGATGCGGGCCGTCGACGGCCACGACGTGATGCCGATCACGACGATGATGACGCCGAGCGACGGGCTCAGCACCGAGGCCAGCACGATCGCGCAGCGGCAGGAACGGGATCACGAGGAACCAGTCGGTGAAGCGCATCAGGACGGTCTCCGGACACGCCGCCGCGGTACCCGGCGACGATGCCGATGAACGATCCGATCACGACCGAGATGCGCGGTCGCGAGCAGCCCGACCGTGAGCGAGACGCGCGTGCCCCAGATCGTCAGGGTCAGGACCGAACGACCGTAGTTGTCGGTCCCGAGCGGGTGCGCCGAGCGACGGGGGCGAGAACGGGATCCCGTTGCAGGGACAGGTCGCCTGCAGGCCCTGCCTTGTTGGCGAGCAGCGGCGCGAAGATCGCCACGAGGGCGAACAGGATGAGCGCGCGACCAGGCCGATCATGCCCAGGGTGTTCTTCCGATAGGTCCTCCAGACCCTGCCGGCCGAGACGCGCCGTCGGGTCCACGCGATGCGGCGCGGGTCCCGCGGGATCTCGGGAGGGGGCCGGGCTCGAGCTCGGCCCCGGTGGGGGCCCTCGCCCTCCTTCCACGTCGGCAGCGCCTCGGGGGGACGCATCAGCCGGCCCGCACCCTGGGATCGAGCGCCGAGTAGAAGATGTCGGCGATGAGGTTGGCGAGGATGACGGCCGCCGAGAACAGCAGGAACAGACCCTGGAGCAGCGGGAAGTCCTTGGAGCCGATCGCCTGCACCGTGAGCAGGCCCAGCCCGGGGTAGGAGAACACGTACTCGACCGTGATCGCGCCGCCGAAGATGAACCCGAGCGAGAGCAGGACGACCGTGAACGTCGGCAGGAGCGCGTTCGGCACCACGTGGCGCCACAGGATCTGCTTCTCACGGACCCCCTTGGCCCGGGCCGTCATGACGGAAGTCGTCGTTCATCACGTCGATCAGCGAGTTGCGCATGATCAGCGAGTACTCGCCCATGTAGGCGACCACGAGCACGAACCACGGGAGCGCGAGGTGGTTGAGGACGTCGGACACGTGTCCGAGGCCCGATACGTCCGCCCCCGGCGTCGCGTACCCACCGGCCGGGAACAGCGAGGGAACGGCCCGATCCCGCCGGCGAACGCCATCAGCACCAAGATCCCGAACCAGAACTCCGGCATCGAGTAGACGAACAACGTGACCCCCTGCGACCCGACGTCGAACTTGCTCCCGCGCCGCCATCCCGCGTAGATGCCGATGATCAGCCCGAGCGCCGCGGAGTGCGATCGTCGAGGTCGCGACCAAGAGCATCGTGGGCCAGATGCGGTCGCCGATCGCGGTCTTGACGTCCTGACCCTTGAGGAAGAACGAATCCCCGAAGTTGAGCGTCAGGGTGTCCTCGGCGTAGACGAGGAACTGTTGCGGCAAGGGGCTTGTCGAGGCCGAGCTCCTTGGTCACCTGCCGCCACGTTCTGCGGGTTGAACGCGGCCGTGCCACGCAGGAGCAGGGCAGCCGGATCGCCCGGGATGACCCGGAACAGGAAGAAGTTGAGAGACCATGACGAACGCCAGGGTCAGCAACGCCTGGAGCACCTTGCTCGCGATGTAGCGGCGCGTTCCCACCCTGTCTTCTCGCGTCCTTCGGGTCGGCGGTCCTCTACACGTCCTCCTCGGCGGCCCGGCGGCGGCGGATCAGAACACGGCCGCCAGCAGGATGATGACCCCTGCCAGGATCGCCCAGACCACCGGGCGAGACGCCCGTGGTCTCGGCTCGAACTGGCCCCGGCCGCCCCGGCCACCGGTTTGAGCGAGAGATACACCTCGCTGATGCCGCCCCAGCCCTCGAGCGGGTCGCCGTTGGGCTGCGGCTGCGGGATGTAGCCCTCGAACCGATCGGACCGCCAGGCCGAGAAGATCGGGTCGTACCACATGATCGCGTACGGGGAGTCCTCGTAGAACATCTTCTGCATCTGGTGCACGATGTCCCAGCGGGCGTTCGTGTCGGTCTGCTGCAGCTGCTCCTGGAACAGCCTGTCGTACTCGGGGTCGCAGTAGTACGCGTCGTTGTTCCCGTAGGTGCTCCCGTCCGGTGGTCGCTGGTCGCACGTGAAGTCCGCGAGGATCGACGAGGGGTCGGGGTCCGGGTACCAGCCCCACGAGGACAGCTCGTACTCTCCCGCGTTGATGAGGTCGGTGAGCTTGGCCGAGTTCACGGCCGTGACCTCGGTCTTGATCCCGATCTGCTGGAGCCACTCTGAGGACGAACGGGGCGGCGTCGACCGAGGTCTGCTCCGAGCTGCTGCACGAAGTACCGGAAGTCGAGCGGCCGGCCCGGGTCCACCGAGCCCTGGGGCATCTCGCGGATGCCGTCGCCGTCCGTAGTCGACGTATCCGGCGTCCTCGAGGAGCTGGTTCGCCCCCGGGATATCCCAGCCGATCTTGTCCGCGCCCGTCGGTTCCCATCGCGCGCCGCTCACGGAGACAGGCGGGACGAGCGACGTCACCCGGCACCCCGTAGCCGAGCATGACCTGCTTGTTGAGCTGGTCGCTGTCGATCGCCATGCGGATCGCCCTGCGCACGACCGGGTCGGTGAGCGCCGGGTGTGCCGTCTCCGTGCGGGGTGAAGGCGCCGTCGGCCTCTTGGTAGGCGGATCCCGAGTTCAGCGCGATCTCGGAGAACGAAGGGATCGAGCCCACCATCGTGTCGATGTTGTCGGCGTTCTTGAGCGTGTTGAAGACGTTGGGCGTCGTGACGTAGCCGAAGTCGATCTCCCGGTCTGCAGCGCCGTGGCGATCGCGTCGTCGGTCTTGTAGATCCGGTAGATGATCTCGTCGATGGCCGGCTTGGGTCCCGGCCAGTACGGGTTGCGCTCCATGCGGACGAACTCGCCGACCTTGTACTCCGCCATGACGAACGGGCCGCTGCCGACCTGCGGGACGTTGCTGTAGGACTTCGGCGTGCACGGGTCCGTGCCGTCCGGGCAGTTGCCCTGCTCGATCTGCTCCCATACGTGCTGGGGCAGGATGTACGTGTAGAGGAACGGACTCTCGCCGTTGTAGAGCCCGGTGGGCTCGGCCGTATCGAACTGGATCGTGGTGTCGTCGAGCGTGCGCACGTCGCCGTCGATCGGCGCCACGTACGACTGCGGGCAGATACGCGTGGTTGTTCTTGTAGAGGTTCAGCGTGTAGGCGACGTCGGCCGCGGTCAATGGCTCCCCGTCGGACCAGAACAGGTCGTCGCGGATCGTGTACGTGAACTGCGTCGAGTCGTCGCTGACCTGGACGTCGGTGACCAGGCCGGAGTTGAAGCCGTCGAACTTCGGGCTCGGCTTTTCCGGTCCGAAGTCCGCGTTGAAGTCGATGGGCAGGTGGTAGCTGGCGGTCCAGAAGTAGAACTCGATGGCCGAGTAGCCGGTCATCGGGTTGACCGAGTCGGGCTCCCGCGTCCCGGCCCGAGTGAAGACGACCTTCTGGTCGTCGTTGGTGCTCCCCCGTCGCGCCCGTCGTGTCCTGGGCGAAGGCCGCCTGCGCCAGGGTCATGCTCGCGAACGCGGCCGCGAGCATGAGCGTGATGCCCAGACGGAACTTCGTTCGTGCTTCATCGCTCCTCCTCGATCAGACCCCCGGGCGGGCCGACGGCATGCACAGACCCTCCGATCCTGCCCGAACCGATTTGAACGGTGGTTCGAGAAGGTGGTCCTGTATAGCACGGACGCCTCGGGACGGGGTAAGCAAGCCCCGATGGCGCCGGCGCCGGTATCGTTCCGTGCGTGGACCGTTACCCGAGCCCGGCTCCGAGCTGCCCGAGGACGACTTGCGACTGGTTCGACGACGGGGCCGGACGAGCCCCTGCGGCGGCCGGTCTGGTGGCGATGGGTGGCCGTCGTCGTGGTGATCGCGTTGGTGGTGGCCACGCCCGTCGCGTATGCGCTCTACCGGGTCCTCGGTTGACCCCGCGCCTGCCGAGCGACCAGGTTCGCCGCGCTCGCCGGACCAGTTCGTCGAACAGGCCCTGCTGGGCGGGATCGGTCGGGCGCCGTGTCCTCGGGATGCCACTGGGCACCCACCATCCAGCCGGTCTCGCGCTCGATCGCTTCGACGAGCCCGTCCTCGCTCCAGCCGGTGGCGACGACCCCATCGCCCAGCCCGTCGACACCCTGGTGGTGGTGCGACGAACAGGCGACGACGTCCGCATCGGCCGCCCGCGCGATGGCGCTCCCGTCGGCGAGCTTGACGTCGTGGACGGCCGCGTCGGCACCGCTCGGAGCTCCGTGCTCGAGGAAGCGGCCGTCGCTCGGCAGGTCCTGGGTCAGCGAGCCGCCGAACGCCACGTTCATCACCTGCATCCCCCGACAGATGCACAGCGTCGGCGTGCCGCGACGGTCCGCCTCCAGGAGCAGGTCGATCTCGAGCGCGTCGCGGTCGGGTTCGAGCCCGTAGACGGTCTCGCTCGGCTCCCGGCCGTAGCGGGACGGCTCGACGTCCCCGCCGCCGATCAGCATCAGCGCGTCGACCCCGTCGAGCAGCTCGGCGGGCGAACGGTCGTCGCCCGGCAGCACCAGCGTCGCGCGACCGCCCGCGCGGCGGACGGCGTCGACGTAGTTCTCGGGGAGCCCGTAGCCGCCGACGTTCCAGTTGGTCACGCGGCCGGGCCGGAGGTGGTACGAGACGATGCCGATCTCGGGTGGGGCCATGTCACCGAGTGTAGCCCTCGGGCCGTGGGCGGCTGCTAGCGTTCGCGTCCGTGAGCGAGGCTCGGTTCCGGTTCCTGTCGCAGGAGGACGTCGTCGCCGCGGGAGGGCTCGACGTCGCGGCCACGATCGACGTCGTCGAGGAGGCGCTCCGCCTGCACGCCGAGGGCGACACGCGGCTCCCGACGAAGTCGGCGCTGCTGTGGTCGGACGAGCTCGGGAGCGAGGAGACGGACGGCCGCATCATGGCGATGCCCGCGTACGTCGGCGGGTCGATCGCGCTGGCGGGGCTCAAGTGGATCCCGAGCGTGCCCTCGAACCCGTCGCGCGGGTTGCCGCGCGGCATCGGGCTGATCGTGCTCACCGATCCCGAGACCGGTCTGCCGGTCGCCGTGATGGACGGGACGATCGTCTCGGCCGCTCGGACCGGCGCCGTGACCGGCGTGACCGCGCGGCGTCTGGCCAGGCCAGGCGCCCGCGTCGCGGCGATCCTCGGCGCCGGGGTGCAGGCGCGGACGCAGCTCGCGGCGCTCGAGGCCGTCCTGCCCGGAGCTCGACGAGGTGCGCGTCTGGGACATCGCGCCCGGGCGGGCCGAGGCGTTCCGCGAGCGTTCCGACACGGTCGTCCCGGTCGCGAGCGCCGAGGGAGGCGTGCAGGGGCGCCGACGTGATCGTCGCCGCGACGATGGCGCCCGAGCCCTACGTGCCGCCCGAGTGGCTCGGGCCGGGGAGCCTGTTCTGCTCGGTCTCCTCGCTCGACGCCGAGGTCGCCTGCGTCGAACGCGCGGATCTGGTCGTGTGCGACCTGTGGGATCCACGAATCGGGCCACCACTCGCGACCGCTCGCACGAGCGCTCGCCGCGGGCGTGATCTCGCGCGAGGACGTGGTCGAGCTGCCGGACCTGGTCGCCGGCCGCCACCCGGGCCGAACGTCGGACGATCAGCGGATCTTCTCGACGCCGGTCGGGCTCGCGATCGAGGACGTGGCGGCGGCCGCGCGTGTTATCGCAAGGCCGAGGAGCTCGGGCTCGGCACCGAGCTGTCGCTGTGGCGGAACCCGATCTGGACCTGATCGCCCCTCAGAACTCGAGGTTGCAGTTCTCGCACAGGAAGACCCGGCCCCGGACGTTCAGGCTGTGGCCGCCGCAGCGCGGGCATCGGCGACAGGTGCCGGCGACCGCGCAGTCGATCGGGTCGGTGGTCTCGCCGGGCTGATCCCACGTGGTCGTGCCCACCGAGGGACGGGGAGCTGGACCGAGAGCAGCTGGAGCGGTTCGTCGCCGCTCAGGAACCCGTGAGGATGCGCGGCCGCGCGCCCGATCGATCAGACCGGGGCCGAGCGGCACCGGGCTCTCCGCCACCAGCGCCTGTCCGCCGCCTCGCAGCACGATCACCCACTCCTCGGAGTCGGGATGCGTGTGCGCGTACGCGATCTGGTTGGGCGTGAACCCCTGGACCGACAGGTAGTAGTCCGAACCCTGGCTGATCGGCACCCGCCGGAACCCCGAGGTACAGAGCGCGACGAGGTCCTCGGCCAGCATCCCGAACACCCCCAGGTTGTCCAGGACCTCCGCGAGGTCGCCCACGTGGTGCTTGGTCGCCTCGCCCGGATCCACGTCGGTCGCCACGCCCGAAGCTTGCCACTGCTCGGCGTCCGCGTGCATCGCGCCGCCGGTGAGGCGAGGGCTATCATCGCGCCGACCGAGCCCCAGGACGGATCCGGCCAGGACTGATCAGGCCAGACAGATCAGGGAGGAACGATGACCACCGAGCTGCTGATCGTGGGCGGGGACCGCGTGCCCGCCGCCGAGGAGGCACCTTCACCGTCATCGAGCCGGGGAACGGCTCCCCGATGGCCGAGGTGGCCGAGGCGGGTCCCGAGGACGCCCGACGCGCGGTCGACGTCGCCGTCCGGGCGTTCGAGGAGGACCGTGGCCCAGGACCTCGGCCACCGAACGCGGCCGGCGTGTTGCTCCGCGCCTCGGTCCTGGTGCGGGAGCGGCTCGAGGAGCTCGCGCAGCATCGAGGCTCGGAACGTGGGCAAGCCGATCGGCGACGCGCGGGACGAGATCGGGATCGTCGCGAACACGCTCGAGTACTGGGGCGGCGCCGCCAACAAGATCTTCGGCGAGACGGTGCCGGTCCAGGACCCGGGCTCGACGTCACGCTGCCGCGAACCGGTCGGCGTGTGCGCGCTGATCACGCCCTGGAACTTCCCGCTGGTGATCGCGACGTGGAAGCTCTCGCCCGCCCTCGCGTGCGGGAACACGATCGTCGTCAAGCCGGCGTCGCTCACGCCGCTCTCGCTGCTGCGGCTGGCCGAGATCCTGGCCGAGGCAGGGCTGCCGGAAGGCACGATGTCCGTCCTGCCGGGTCCGGGGTCGAGCGTCGGCAACGCGCTCGTGACCGATCCGCGGGTCTCCAAGGTCGGGTTCACCGGCTCGACCGAGATCGGGTCGGCGATCATGGCGCTCGCGGCCCGCAACATCACGCGGGTCTCGCTCGAGCTCGGCGGCAAGTCCGCGAACGTGGTGTTCGCCGACGCCGACATGGACACGTGCGTCGAGCGCTCGATGTGGGCGGTGTTCGCGAACACCGGCCAGGACTGCTGCGCCCGCAGCCGGATCTTCGTGGAGCGACCCGCGTACGACGGGTTCGTCGAGGCGCTGACGACCAAGACCGACGCGTTGCGCGTCGGGCCAGCCGCTCGTCGGAGGAGACCGACCTGGGGCCGCTCGTGTCCGGCGGGTCAGCGCCAGACCGTCGCTCGACTACCTCGAGATCGGTCAGAAGGAGGGCGCGCGCCTGGTCACCGGCGGCGAGGTCCCCGAGGTGCCGGACGGCGCGAACGGCTTCTACCTGCGCCCGGCGATCCTGGCCGACGTCGACAACGCGTGGCGGGTGGCGCAGGAGGAGATCTTCGGGCCGGTGGCGTGCGTGATCCCGTTCGACACCGAGGAGGAGGCGATCCGCCTCGCCAACCAGACCGAGTACGGCCTGTCCGGCTCGATCTGGACCCGCGACCTCGGCCGGGCGATCCGGGTCGCGAAGGGGATCCGCACCGGCGTGCTGAGCGTGAACTCCTCGCACAGCGTGCACACCGAGGCGCCGTTCGGCGGCTACAAGCGCAGCGGCATCGGCCGCGAGATGGGGATGCACGCGGTGAACCTCTACACCGAGGTCAAGAACGTGTACTTCTCGGAGTCCTAGCAGCCCTTCCGAGGACCGCATCGTGGCCCGCCGAGGCTCGGCTCAGAACGTCACAGCGGGACGCTGCAGACGAGCATCAGGTAGTCGTAGGGGTCGACCGCCTTTCCGTTCTCTGGGTGCCACTCGAAGTGGTCGTGTGGGCCGCTCGAGTGGCCGGTCGACCCGACATACCCAATGCACGTCGCCCACCTGGACCGGACCGAGCGTGCCGAGCTGGGAGAGGTGCGCGTTGTACACGAAGCCATACTCGCCGTGGACGTAGACCCCGAGCCCGCCCAGGAAGCTGTGGGAGACGGACGCGACGCCGTCGAACGGGGCGAGGATCGGCGTCCCGCTTGCGGCCATGATGTCGTCGCCTTGGTGCCAGTGGAACCCGCCACCGGGCTCGGGACGTGGGTCGCCGAAGTTGTCGGAGACCGCGTGCGGGCCTCCCACGGGGCACACGGCGAGCGGCCGCATGAGCGAGATCTCGGTCTGGATCTGCTCGATCCGCCCGCTGAGCTGGGCGACCAGGCGTCGGGACTCCGCCATCTTGCGTTGGAGTTCCTTGCGGTCCATCTCCAGGCTTCGCTTCCGCAGCTCGACGATCTGGCGGGCCCGCACGACCTCGGCCTCGATCTGCGCGACGCGATCGGTCGTCTCCCGGACCTTGCGGGCGAGCACGGCGTCGCGCCGGTTCATCTCGGTGAGGAACGACATCCGCGAAGGCGGCATCGGCCGCGGACGTCGCCGTCAGCACGTAGAGGATCGGTACGCCGCCGGACATGTAGGCCTCGCGGCTGCGCTCGTCGAGCTTGGCCTGCAGCAGCGCGGCGCGGACCTGGAGCTTCATGACCTGCCGCTGGAGCTTGTCGAGGCGGGTCTCGATCCGCAGGATCTCCTGCTCGGCCCGCGAGATGCGCGTGGCCAAACGGTTCATCACCCTCTGCAGAGCGCGGATCTTCCTCGTCTGTGCGCGGTACTCTGTCCTTGGCCTCCTGCAGCTCGTGCTTGCTGTGCTTCAGCTCGTGCTTGGTCTGCTCGAGCACGTCCTCGTTGGCCGAGGCGAACCTCGAAAGACCGACCGCAGGAACGGATGCAAGCACGAGAACCGCGGCCACGCCGGCCACGATCCGACGCACGCGCGATGCGCGTGCCTCGATGACGCGCGCGGGCTCGACATCTGGGCAGGTTCATCGCTGCCGTTCATCCGGGGACGTTCTCGGGTTCGGTCATGTCACCGGCCCATCGGCAGACCGAGACGCGGCCTGAAGAGCCACGATGAACAGTTGTCCGGGCGTCAGGGCGGAGAACCAGGGTTCTGCGTCTGGGCAACCCGCTGGATGGGTCAGCGTGCGTGCGGCGAGATCTCCGCCGTGGTGCGAGCTGCGTGTCGGCGGATCGAAGGGAGGCTGTTCTACTTCCCCGGCACCGATCCTGTCGCCGCTCTTCGCATCTCCTTCTCCGCCGCTCAACCTGCTCGTCGGTTACCCACGGTCGACGCACGCTGTGTCCGATCGTCAAGATGTGGTTCTCCTCGACGTGTTCGTCGTATTCCACGCCTCGCGCCTCCGGTTGGCGATGATCACGTTGATCTCGCCCGCGTGGTGGTAGGCTGATGCGTCGCGGTGTACGCGACGATCTGGCGAAAGCGGCCAGACGTCGCCCCAGTGGACCGGTCTTGCCTCGTCGAGATCCGGTCGGTTCGCTCGACTCGACCTGAGCCATCGCTCGAGCCCCGTTCGAACCACGCAAGCACCTCTTGGAGATAGTCCTCCGACGGCTCGATCCGTTCCGTAGTCCACGAGGCCAGTCCGTCTCCATCCATGATCGAGGCGCCTCGTCGAACGCGAACGAGTGATACACGGCAGTCCATGCTGCCGTGTGCTTGGCGAGGCCGAGGATCGACCTGAACCCGCCGCCGGCGTCCAGCGCCTCCTCGAGGCTGATGCCGGTCAGCGTTATCACCAGGAACGTCCTGACGCCCGCTCTCGAGCGTCGTCCGAGCTACCCGGTGCGCGGCGTCCATGCGAGCATGGTCTACCGCCATCGGGAGCCAGGCAACGCCACCCGCAGCTCGGTATGGGGCGGGGATCGGCACGGTTCTCTCGGCGAGTCCACCGCGCTCCTGAGGTCTGGTCCGGTGTTTCAGGCACGCTACGGTCGTTACCGCTCACGCTCCCACTCGGTAACGGTTCGCGCCAGGCCTTCGAGCTCCCACGTTCGCGATGTTGCGTAGTAATCGCTGAAGTCCTTGCCGAGCGCCTCGCGGAGCGCGGCGTCGTCCTCGAACGCGCGGAGCGCGGCCTCGAGCGATGCCTGGAAGCTCCGGGAGGTCGAGCGCGTACGCGTCGCCTGTCGATGGGTCGGGGTGGGGTCGCTTCGCGCCGTGATCCCGTCCGCCGCGGAGGCCGCGATCGCAGCGAGCACCAGGTACGGGTTCGCGTCGGCGCCCGGTCGGCGGCATTCGAACCGCCACAGCTCGGGACGCGCCGAGCGGATCGCGCGCACGGCGCACGACCGGTTCTCGTAGCCCCATGTGGCGTTGATCGGGGCAGAACCAGCCGGGACCAGGCGCTTGTACGAGTTGATGCGTCGGGTTGAGGAGGAGCGATGCCGCCGGCAGGTGCTCGATCGACGCCGGCGACCGCCGAGGAGAACGGCGGCCGTCAGCTCGGCCGACGCGGTCCGCGCCGGCGAACGCGTTCGGTCCCGCCCTTCCACAGCGACGAGATGCACGTGTCCGCTCGACCCCTCCTCGCCGGGGTTCGTCTTCGCGAGGAAGCTCGCCCGCAGACCCATCGACGCCGCGACCTGCTTCACGCCGAACTTCAGCAGCGCGGCGTCGTCGGCCGCGGCGAGGCCCTCGGCGCGCCTCGACGTTCAGCTCGAGCAGGCCCGGTCCGGCCTCGGTGTGCACCGCGGAGACCTCGATCCCGAGGCCCTCGAGCGCCGGGACCAGCTCGTCGAGGAACCGGCCGTAGCGTCCGATCTCGTTCAGGCTGTAGCTGATCCCGCTCGACGCCGGCGCGCCGTCCTCGTCCCAGATCCGGATCTCGTACTCGATCGCGGCCATGACCTCGAGACCGAGCGCCGTCGACGTCGTCGAGCACGCGGCGCAAGACCTCGCGCGACGCGAACGCCGGGCGAGCCGTCGGGCCAGCTCGGCGTCGCGAGGCAGATACGCCAGCCCGGCCGCCACCGGAGGTCGCGCAGCGTGTCGGCGTCGGGGCGCACGATCAGGTCGGGGGCGCCCACGCGGAGCCCGAAGCGCTCGTAGTCCGCGATCGGCGTATCCACCGGATCGAGCCCGATGATGAGGTCGGTCATCACCGTGCCGTGCTCGAGCGCCGACTCGAACGCGTCCGGGCGCAGGGCCTTGCCGCGCATCGAGCCGTTCATGTCGGGGATCGCGAGGAGGACGAACTCCTCGCTCACGACGGCGACCCCGCGAGGGCGGCGCCGACGCGCCGCTCGACCTCGGTCATCGTCGCCGCGAACCGCTCGACCATCTCGGCGAGCTCCGCGTCGGTGCTCGTGTAGGCGGGCGCGAGGAGCACCTGGTCGCCGGCGAACCCGTCCGCCTGCGGGTGGGTGGAGGTCACGAGCAGCTCGTGTTCGAACGCGGTGTCGTCGACGATCGCTGCGGCGTCGAGCTCGACCGGCAGGAACGACACGCCGTCGCGCGGGTCGACGAGGCTCGACGCCCAGGAGGAAGCCACGCCCGCGGACCTCCTTGACGAGCCCCGAACCCTCGATCGCCGAGGCGAGCTCGTCGCGCAGGGCCGGACCGCGTTCGCGGACCCGGTCGACGAGCCCGCGCTCGTCGATCTGGTCGAGCACCGCGAGACCGACGGCCGAGCGGCAGGGGCGCGCCGTCCCACGTGTGGCCGAGGTCGAACTCGCGCGACCCTCGATCGATCGCCTCGTAGACCTCTTCGCGGACCAGGACCCCGCGAGCGGCGCGTACCCGGCGCCGAGCCCCTTGCCGACCGCCACGATGTCGGGCTCGATCGGCAGCTGGTGCGCGGCGAGCCAGCTCCCGACGCGGCCGATGCCGGTGACGACCTCGTCGAAGCAGATCAGGAACCCGTGCGCCTGCCGGCGTTCGGCGAGGCCCTGCCAGAAGCGTTCGGGCGGGGAGTAGGCGGGGAGGGCGGCCGCCGTCACGGGTTCGCCGAGACGAACGCCGCGATCTCGTGGCCGTGCCGTTCGAGCAGGAGGTCGAGCTCGGCGAGGGCGGCCTCCCGGTCGGGTCGGTCCGCCAGGTCGACGGCGGGATGTGGAGGTGGGAGGCGAGGTACGGGGTGTACGGCTCCTGGACCGCCGTGCGTCCGGTCAGCGCGAGCGTCCCCATCGAGGAGCCGTGGTACGCCTGCGCGGGCGAGATCGCGCGCCAGCGGTCGGTGTCGCCGCGTTCGACGTGATACAGCCGCGCGAGCTGCAGCGCGGTTTCGTTCGCCTCGGACCCGCCGGAGACGAACCGCACCCGGGCCATCCCGGGCATGAACCCCAGCAGGCGGTCGGCGAGCCGTTCCTGCGGCTCGCTCGTGAAGTGGTGGTTGTAGAAGTACGAGATCTTCTCCGCCTGCTCGGCCGCGGCCGCGGCGATCTCGGCGACGCCGTGACCGAGGCAGGCCACCATCGCGCCGCCCGAACACGCGTCGAGGATCCGTCGCCCGTCCGTCGTCGTCAGCCAGACGCCCTCGCCGCGCTCGATGCTCGGGTACGGCAGGTCGAGGGAGCGGTGGAACACGGCCGAGCCGTCGGTGCGGATCATCGCGGGTTGCGGCCGAGCCGAGCCGCGCGACCTCGTCGAGGTAGCGCTCGAGCAGTTGCAGCGCGGTCCGCCGGTTCTCCTCGGCGTTGCGGTCGGTCTCGGCGAGCAGCGCGTCCGGGTCGACGCCCTCCTCGTCGAGCTCGTGACGGTACTCGCGGACCCAGTCGTGCATGATCTCGGGTGTGACCTCGGGGTGGAACTGGAGCCCGAGGCTGCGTCCCCAGACGAACGCCTGCGGCGCCACGTCGGACTCCGCGATCAGGGTCGCGCCGGGCGGCGTCGTGAAGGTGTCGAAATGCCACTGGAACCACGGGCCCTGCGGGACGAGCTCGGGGTCGGTCGTCCGCACGGGCAGCCACCCGATCTCGGCGACGTCGCCGCGGGAGACCTCGCCGCCCAGCACCCGCGCCAGCATCTGGCCGCCGAAGCAGAGCCCGAGCACCGGCACGTCGTCCTGCACGGCCTTCTCCATCAGCCGCGCCTCGCGCGGCACGAACGGCTTGTGGTCGTCGAACGCCGCGAACTCGGAGCCGAGCGACGACGATCAGGTCGTACGAGCTCGGGTCGACCTCACGGTCGTCGAGGTCGATCCGCACGACGTCGACCTCCGCGCCGTGCGCGTCCAACCATCCGGTGACCAGGCCCGGCGGCGTGGGCTCCTCGTGCTGCAGGATCAGCGCGTGCAGCGGCGTCTCGGTGTCGCTCATCGGTCGGCTCCCGTGGTCGTGGGCGACGGGCTGCCGGCGAGCTCCGGCTCGACGTCCCGCGCGACGCGGTGCACGGCGTCGGCGAAGCGCGAGACCATCTCGCGCCAGCTCGTCGTCGGTGGTCGTGAAGGGCGGTGCGAAGAGCGTCTGGTCGCCCGCGTACCCGTCGCGGGTCGGCTGGGTCGAGAGCGTGATCAGCTCGCGCTCGAACGCGGCCTGATCGATCCGGCCCGCGACCCGGAGCTCGCGGGGCAGGAACGACCCGTCGCGCGGGTCGGCGTACGACACCCCGAGCAGGTAGCCGTGACCCCGGACCTCCTGCACGATCGGGACGTCGGCCAGCGCGGCCTCGAGCTCGTCCCGGAGTCGCCGTCCACGCTCCTCGACGTGCGGGATCGAGCTTCTCGGAACGCAGAGCGTCCAGCACCGCGAGGCCCACCGCGCACGACAGCGGCGCGCCGTCCCAGGTGTGGCCGAGCGGGAACCGGCGCGACCCGTTCGCGATGGCCTCGAACACCGGCTCGCGGCAGAGCACCGCGCCGATCGTCGCGTAGCCGGCGCCGAGACCCTTCGCGGTCGCGATGACGTCCGGCGTGCACGCCGTCCTCTCCCCGGCGAACCATCGGCCGGTTCGCCCGACGCCCGTGACCACCTCGTCGAAGCAGACGAGGAAGCCGTGGCGGTCGCGGCGTTCGGCCAGGCCCTCCCAGAAGCCGACGGACGGCGTGGAGGCGGGCAGCGCCGCGGCGCTGATCGCCTCGCAGAAGAATGCCGAGACGGTGTCGGGCCCCGCCTGCTCCAGGGCGCGGTCGAGCGCGCGCGAGCGCCCGCTCGCCGGTCGGATCCGCACGCGAGGTGCTCGGGGGATGTGGAGGTGCTGGGGCAGGTACGGCCCGAACGGCCCGTGCAGCCCGGGCCGCCCGGTGAGCGCGAGCGTCTCCATCGTCGGCCCGTGGTACGCCTGCGCGAACGAGATCACCTGCCAACGCTTCGGCTCGCCGCGCTCGACGTGGTAGCTGCGCGCGAGCTGGATCGAGGTCTCGTTCGCGTCGGACCCGCTGGTCACGAACTTCACGCGCGAGAACCCCTCGGGCGCCACGTCGACGAGCTCCTGCGCGAGCTGCTCCTGGGCGGGGTTCGTCAGCCGCTCGTTGTGGACGTAGGCGAGCTTCTCGGCCTGGGCGCGGGCCGCGGCGACGAGGTCGCTCCGACCGTGCCCGAGCGTGGCGGCCATCGAGCCCCGCTCATCGCGTCCAGGTACCGGCTGCCGGCCGCGTCCTCGACCCAGACGCCGTCGCCGCGCACGACCACGGGTAGGCGCGTTCGAACTCGAGGGGAGCACGCGCGTCTGGCTCGACTCGATCAGGCTCCGCGTCAAGGGCCCTCCTCACCCGGACGACGCCCGGCCTCGCCCGAGGCCGGGCCGGTGCACGTCCGAAGCGTACCGCGCGGCCGCCGGGCGAGGGACCCTCCCGCCGCTCCCCCGAACGCGCTACGATCGGGCGATCGGCGGGCTCGGCGGCCTCGCGGGATGGTCGGGAAGGCCTGCGGGCGAAGGCCCTCGGCCCGAGGCGAGTCGCCGAAGGGTTCGGGCCCGGGTCGACCGCGAGAGACAGAAGGGAGAGCCGGTGGGGAGCGTCGGCACGATCCTCGAGGGGTGGCAGAAGGACGGGATCGGGTTCGTCCGGTTCGAGCTGCCCGACATGCACGGGATCTCGCGTTCGAAGACGATCCCGATCGCGCACGCCGCCGACTACGCCGAACGCGGTCTCAACATGTACGGGGGCGTGAGCGTCCTGGATTCGCGGTCCGACGTCGTCCCCGGCACGCTGTACCACGAGGAGGTCGGGTACGGCGACCAGCTCCTGTTCCCCGATCCGGACAGCGCCGCGGTGATCCCGTGGGCCGACCGCACGGCCCGCCTGATCTGCGACGCGCGGTGGTACGACGGCCGCCCGCTCGCGGCGACGCCCCGCCACGTGTTCCGCAGCGCGGTCGAGAAGGCGCGCGGGATGGGGTTCGAGCCGCTGATGGGCTCGGAGTTCGAGTTCTACCTGCTGACCGGCGACACGCACGAGCCGTTGTTCGACGGCTACCAGATCTTCAACACCCTGCGCAACGACTACGTCCCCACGATCCGCCGGATCGTCGAGGAGATGCCCGCGGTCGGCGTCGACATCATCACGGCGAACTGCGAGTACGCGGGGTCGCAGTGGGAGATCAACTTCGCGCCGGGGCGCGGGATGGCCGGGCCCGACCACGCGTTCACGTTCAAGAACGGCGTGAAGGAGATCGCGAAGCAGGACGGCTACCTCGCGACGTTCATGAGCAAGCCGTACGCGGCCTCGGCCGGCAGCGGTTGCCACACCCACCTCTCGTTGCTGCACGCGGACTCGGGGGACAACGCGTTCGCGGACGAGGCCGACCCGAACGGGATGAGCGACACCGCGCGCGCGTTCGTCGCCGGCCTGCTCACGTACGCGAGGGCGATCGACGCGGTGATCGCGCCGACCGTGAACTGCCTCCGCCGCCGCCGGCGGCACACGTTCAGCCCGACGAACGTCTCGTGGGGCCACGAGGATCGTTCGGCGCTGATCCGCGTGAAGGGTGGCAGCCCCGCCTCCAAGCACCTCGAGTACCGGGCGCCATCCGCGCTGTCGAACCCGTACCTGGTGGGCGCCGCGCTGATCCAGGCGGGCCTGCGGGGCATCGAGGACAAGCTCACGGCGCCCGAACCCTCGAAGCCGGGCGTCCCCGCGGAGGAGGACGACTCGCTCGAGAAGCTGCCGACCGACCTCGTCGGAGTCGCTCGACGCGCTCGAGGCCGAGCCCGCGACGCGCGACTTCTTCGGCGAGGACTTCATCACGGCGTACACGAGGATGCGGCGCTACGAGCTCTCCCGGCTCGCCGATCACGTGAGCGACTGGGAGCGCACGGAGTACCTGAGCTGTTCTGAGTCCCTCAGCGAGGACCTGCAGGCGCCGCTGCACGACCGAGGCGGCGGCCGCGCCGACGGCGGCGACGGTGGCCCGGCGGCTGCGGCGCGCCGGGGTCGAGGCAGGTCGCGCTCGCCGTCGGTCGGCCCCGACGGCGTCACGCGCGTGAAGGTCGTCCCGCTGCGGCGCTTCCGAGGAGGTCTCCCGGTACGGCGTGGGCCTGTCCACCGCCTTCTCGGTGTTCCTGGTGAACGACAACCTGACCTCGGCCCCGGCATCGAGGGGCCGGCGGGCGACACGCGCCTGATCCCCGATCCCGCCTCGGCGGTCGCCCTGTCGGCTTCGCCGGGCTGGGCGATGGCGGCGGTCGACCAGCGGGACCAGGAGGGCAACACGTGGCCGCCGTGCGGACGCGTCGTTCGCGCGCAGGATGCTGGACCGGCTGAACGAGCGCAGGGCTGGAGCTGCGCGGCGCCTACGAGCTCGAGTTCTTCCTCGGGTGGCAGGACGAGGCCGGCGAACCCGACGAGCCCGATCCGATCCCCTCGCACGAGGGGCCACGGATACAGCGCCCGTTCTCGCCGACCACGAGGCCTTCGCGGGCGACCCGATCCGGGCGCTCGAGGCGCAGGGGACCGGCGTGATGCAGTTCCATCCCGAGTACTCGACCGGCCAGTTCGAGCTGTCGGTGCCGCACCGGGCCGGGCATCGCGCTCGCGGACACGAGCCTCATCGCGCGCCACACGGTGCGGGCGGTGGCGCGGTCGCACGGGATGGCGGTCTCGTTCGCGCCGGTGGTGTTCGCCGGGCGCGTCGGCAACGGGGACCACCTGCATCTCAGCCTGTGGAACCGCCGGGGACCGCAACGTGTTCAGACGGCGGAGACGGGCCTGAGGGGATGACGCGCCAGGCGGAGTCCTTCGCGGCGGGCGTCCTCGCGTCGCTGCCGGCGATCGTCGGGGTCTCGTGCCCGTCGGTCGTCAGCTACCTCCGGCTGCAGCCGCATCGCTGGTCGGGGCCGTGGGCGTGCTGGGGGCTGGAGAACCGCGAGGCCGGTCTGCGGTTCGTCACCGGCATGCTGGGACCGCCGCGCGCGAGGCGAACCTGGAGGTCAAGCCGGTCGACGGCTCGGCCAACCCGTACCTGGCCCTCGGCGCGATCGTGGCCGCTGGGCTCGACGGGCTCGAACGCGACCTGCGGCTCCCCGAACCCGTCACGGTCGATCCCGCGTCGCTGTCGGCGGCGGAGCGGCGCAAGCGGAAGGTCGCGCAGCTCCCGTCGTCGCTCGGCGCTGGCGATCCCGGAGCTCGAGCGCTCGACGGTGCTGCGCGAGGCGATGGGCGACATGCTGTTCGACTCGTTCGTCGCCACCCGCAAGGGAGAGCTCGCCGCGTTCGAGGGCCTGGACGACGACGCCGTGGTGCGGGCGCACCGCTGGCGGTACTGAGGGGGAGACGGTGGCGGGGATCGATCTATCCGGCGTGCCGGTCGTGGACGCGCAACACGCATCCGTACCGCCTGGACGGACCTGCTCGAACGCGACCCGGACGGGTTCGACACGCGGATGATGTTCCTGGGCGAGTCGTTCGCGTCCTCCTCGCAGATGCAGCGACGAGCTGTGGCCGTTCGTGCACGCGCTCACGGGTTCGACGGTGTTCGCGATCGCCCTGCATCGTTGGCTCGCCGAGCACCTCGGGTGCGAGCCGAACCGGCAGGCCGTGGTCCAGGCCCGCACCGAGGCACTGCGCGCCGACCCGGTCGGGTACACCAAGGGCCTGCTGGACGCGGCCGGCGTCGTGGCGATCCTGTCGGACGAGGGGTATCCGCAGCCGCCGATCACGGCGCCGGAGTTCGAGGCGGCGATCGGCGTGAAGGTCCATCAGCGTCGCGCGCCTCGAGCCCTGGATCCTGACGCACCGGGAGGGCTCGTTCGACGACCTCGTGGCCGCCGTCCACGACGAGGCGACGCAGGCGCGCGGCGGATCCGAACTGCGTCGCGTTCAAGTCGATCGTCGCCTACCGCACGGGCCTGGACGTCGGCGACCCGAGCGAGGCCGAGGCCCGCGAGGCCTTCGCGGGGTGGCGCGCGGACGAGTGGCGCGAGACCCGCGAGCACGCCAAGCCGGTCCGCGACTTCCTGATCCGCCGCACCCTGGAGGTGGCCAAGGAGCACGGCCGGGCGTTCCACTTCCACTGCGGGGGCGGGGACCCCGACATCGACCTCGTGCACGCGCAAGCCGCAGTACCTGTTCCCGCTGCTGATCGACGTGCAGGACCAGCCCGTGGTGCTCGTGCACAGCGGGTACCCGTGGGTTCGGGAGGCGGCCTACATCGCCTCGGTGCTGCCCGAACGTCTACCTGGAGCTGTCCGAGCTGATCCCGTGGGGTTCGGGCAGGTCGAGTGGGCGCTCGAGATGCTGGTCGGGACCGTGCCGGCGGCCAAGCTCCTGTACGGCTCGGACGAGGCGGGGGAGCCCGAGGCGTTCTGGATCTCGGCGCTGCTCGCGCGCCGCGCCCTCGAACGCGTCCTGGACCGGTTCGTCGAACGCGACTACGTCACGACGGTCCACGCCGAGCGTCTCGGCGCGATGGTGCTGGGCGAGAGCTGCCGGGCGCTGCACGGTCTCGAGCGCCTGATCCGGGAACGGCGGAGGGGCACGCGTGTGGCGTGCCCCTCCGAGAACCGTCGAACCAGCCGGTGTTCAGCCGGACGGGACGTCCTGCGCGATCTCCCGCTCGGCCTCCCCGAGCCGGATCGAGCTCTTCGTCGGTCTTGCCCTTCCTCGTCCTCTGCGACACGACGTAGATCACGATGCCGGAGATGACGGACACGGCGGTGAACCCGATCATCCAGGTGTTCCACTCGGCGAGCGTCGGGAAGCCCGTCGGGTACCAGGAGCCGACGAAGATGAACAGCACCGCCAGGACGTTGACGATGAACCCGACCACGCCGCACAGGTACAGCCAGCCGACCGGGACCCGCCGCTCGCGCTCGAACCGCTCCGGCTCGGCGCGCTTGGCGAAGAAGATGTCCAGGAACAGCAGTGCGGTCGAGATGCACCAGACGATCGTGACGCCCGCGTACAGGATGTAGAAGTACTTGTACGGGTCGGTCTCGCCCGCGCCCGAGCACGAAGAAGACCAGGACGGTCAGGATCGTCGAGATCGACCGTCTGGAGCGTGATCGCGTTCGCCGGCACCTTGTTCTTGTTGACCTTGCCGAACTGGTGCGGCAGCCGCTTCTCCATGCCGGACACGAACAGGAGTCGCCCGAACGAGTAGTTGTAGACGACCGCGACCGTCAGCACGACCCACGCCAGCACCAGCGAGACGGCGGCGCCGGTCCACCTCCCGAGCGCGAGCCCGACGGTCTCCGCGCCGCCGGTGGTCCCGTTCGCGCCCCCGGCCTGATCACGACCATGTTGCCCCAGGTCGCCCAGAGGTACGCGGCCATCACGATCGACGCAGCCCCAGAGCAGGAACGTCCGGATCGCCTTCTCGCCGCCGGTCACCTCGGCGCCCATGTTCAGCGGCGTCTCGATCCCGAGGAGCGCGAGGATCGCGAACGAGAAGAACGTGAGGTTCGCGGGGAAGACCCAGCGCGAGCTTCCGTCGCCCTGGAACGGGTTCCAGCCAGTCCCGAAGTCGGTCGACGACCCGTTGCCCTTGCAGCAGCCACCACACGCCGGCGAACCCGATCAGGAAGATCGCGGCCGCGTAGAACCAGAACAGGACGTTCACGTAGTTCTGCGTGACCCGCATCCTCAGGTAGGACATCAGCGCGCTGAACCAGATGACGACGAGGACGCACGACGCCGATCTGCCAGTTCTCGGTGAAGATGCACGGGAACTCGCAGGACGGCTTGACGAACACGGCGAACTGCTGGAGGAAGTTCGCGAACAAGATCCCGATGAACACCAGCGAGATCGGGCCGGGCCACCACGCGACGAAGCCGGCGAAGAACCCCAGAACGGGCCCAGCACCTTGTGGGTCCAGACGTAGAGCGAACCCTCCTCCGGGAACATGCGTCCCAGCTGAGCCGTGATGAACGCCCCGGTGATCAGGAACGTCGCGAACGCGACGATCCAGAAGATGAACACCGACGGGCCGGCGAACTGCACCCCGGCCGCGTTGTTGATGAACAGGACGATCGCGACGAAGATGACCACCAGGTCGAACGGGCCGAGCGTCCTCGGCGACCAGGACGGGCGCGACCTTCTCCGAGATCATCTGGCTCTCGTCGGCCTTCGATGCCATCCGACACCCTCCCGTCGTGAGGGCGGGCACGACCGAACCGAGTGCGGGCGCGCCCTCACTAGCCGTCGTTTCGGTAATCGTCGCACCCGGGTTGCGCGCCTCGCAAGCCCGTGCCGCCGAAACCCCTGCGGCCGAACGAGGCACGACCGGCGTTGCGCCGGAAGGGAACCTCCGCCGGCGTTCGGCGTCAGGCGGTGCCGCGCTCCGCCCGGTACGCCGCCGCGACCTCCTCGAGGGCCTTGCGGGTCGAGCCGTAGACGTCGGGGCTCGGCAGGTGTCGCTTCGGTGCCTTGGCGACGAACGTGTAGTTCGGGTCGCACACGTTGGCCACCGGGCTCTCCGCGATCTGGGAGACCAGCTGGTACGCGTCCAGCTTGTCCAGGCCGAACTCCTGCACCAGCCACATCACCAGGTCCCCGTGCGCGATCCGGAACGCGTCCTCGAGCGGCCGCGCCGAGCCCGTCGAGATGATGTGGTCGGCGGTCTCCAGCCGGGGCCACGGCGTGAGCCGGCCCTTGATGAGCTCGCACCACCAGGACGGTGTCCATCGCCGCCTCGACGGCGACGCCGCACGTCTCGCCCTCGCCCTGCCGGCAGTGGCCGTCGCCGAGCGAGAAGAGCGCGCCCTCGACGTTCACGCCGAGGTAGCACGTGGTGCCGGCGCGCATCTCGGGCGTGTCCATGTTGCCGCCGTGGGCGTCGGGGACCAGCGAGGACCGCGACCTCGCCGCCGGCGGGCGCGACGCCGACGGTCCCGTGCATCGGATCGAGCGGCAGGTCGGTCGCGAAGTCGCCGTTGCGGGCCTCGAAGTGGACGAGCCGCGCGGTCCGGTCGACGTCGTAGCGCCACACGATCTCGTCCAGCGGATCCTGCAGCGTCACCGTTCGGAGCGTGGACGTGAGCGCCCCGAACAACGGGAAGGTCGTCGACATGGCCCAGTCCCTCGACGGCTCGATCGAGACGAAGTGCAGCGCGAGCGTGTCGCCGGGCTCGGCGCCCTCGACGTAGAACGGTCCCGGTCTGCGGGTTGAAGGCGGTGATCTTCTCCGAGGGCAGGTCGTCCACGGTCTGGACCAGGCCGGCGAAGCAGTCCTCGGTCCACACCTCGAGCACGTCGCCGGGCTTGACCTTCATCACGGGTTCGACCCCGCCGAAGGTCCACGCGTAGTCGCTCCGCTCGGGACGAAAGCTCACGACGTTCAGGCCGGCCATGACGCCTCCTCTGTCCGAGATCGCTGCGTCGATCGTAGACCCACGCGGCCGGTCGGGCCAGGTCGGAACGGTCAGGCCGTGCTGCGGACGACGTCCCAGAAGCGCCGGAAGAGCGCCCGAGCCCGTTCCTCGTGGCCGTCGATGAAGCGGTCGGTCTCGGCCTCCAGCTCCTCGCGCGTCTTGCCCCACGCGCGGACGCCGTCGTCGCCGGCGGTCTTGAGCCACAGGTCGATCTCGGCCCGGTCCACCTCGAGGTGGAACTGCGTCCCCCAGGCGGCGTCGCCGTAGCGGAACGCCTGCGTCCGCACCAGGTCGCCGGTGGCGAGCAGCGTGGCGTCCTCGGGCAGGTCGAACGTGTCCTCGTGCCAGTGGAAGACGACGTCGCCGTCGGAGAACACCGACATCAGCGGATCCTCGGACGCCTCCGGCGTGGGATGCAGCGCGTTGAAGCCGATCTCTCGCACGCCCGCCGAGTAGACGGGGTGGTCGAGCGCCCTCGCCAGCATCTGGCCGCCGAGGCAGATCCCGGAGGTAGGGGACGCCGGCCGAGAGCGCCGCGCGGACGTACTCGCGCTCCGTCTCGAGGAACGGGTACTCGTCGGTCATGTCGACGTTCATGATCCCGCCGTAGACGACGACGCCGGAGACCTCGGACAGCTCGGGGAGCGCTGTGCCCGTGTGGGCGAGGTGCTCGATCCAGGGCAGGCCCGCCGCGTCGAGCGTCCCCGGCACCACGCCGAACGTCTCCCAGTCGGCGTGCCCGACCAACAGGACCGGTCGCATGCCGTCAGTCTAGCGGCGTGCCGCGAGATCGCCCCGGACGCCGCCGCGGGCGAACCCGGTTCGCGTCCCGGTGGCCTCGTCTGCCAGACTCCGCACGACCGAGGAGGCACGATGACGACGACGATCGGCAAGTCCATGCGGCTCAAGCGGGTGATCGATCCCGCCGGGCGTGTCGGTGATCTGCGCGCTCGACCACGGGATGACCTCGCCGACGTTCCTCGAACCCCTGGCGGACATCGAGGCGCGGACGCGGGAGACGGTGGCCGGTGGCGCGAACGTGATCATGATGAGCAAGGGCATGATCCGGATCGCCGAGCCGGGGTTCTCGCCCACGACGTCGCTCGCGCTGCTCCTGTCGGCCTCCGCGGATCCCGGCGGCGACCGCCCCGAGATCGTGCAGATCGCCGAGGTCGAGGAGGCGCTGGTGCTCGGCGCCGACGCGGTGGTGCTGTTCACCGCGCTGGGCGGCGACACCGAGGCCGGGATGATCGACATCCTCTCGTCGGTGGGTCGCGAGTGCGCCGCGCTCGGCATGCCGTTCATCGCCGAGGCCGAGTTCCCGACCACGTACGCGACCGTCGAGGAGCTCAAGCAGCAGTACGGGTTCGAGTACCTGCGGCGGAACGTCCGCCTGTGCGCCGAGCTCGGCGCCGACATCGTCAAGACCAACTGGCCCGGCGACCCCGAGGGGTTCGGCAAGCTGGTGGAGGCGACCAACGGGATCCCGGTGGTGCTCGCCGGCGGCTCGCGGCTGGAGGACAAGGAGCTGCTGTGGCGGATGCAGATCGCCGTCGAGGCCGGCGCGATCGGGTGTTCGGTGGGGCGGAACATCTTCATGCACGCCTCGCCCGAGGCGATCACCCGTGCGCTCTCCCGCGTGATCCGCGAGCGGTGGAGCGCCGAGAAGGCCCACGACGCGCTCGTCGAGGAGCTCGGACGGTGAGGACGCCAACCGTTCCGCCGAGCGAGGAGTCATCGCGATGAGGGCCGCGTTCATGACCGACGTGAACGCGGTCGAGGTGCGCGAGACCGAGGAGCCCAAGCTCGACCCGCGCGGCGCGATCCTGCGGGTCGAGGCGTGCGGGATCTGCGGCACGGACGCGCGGACGTTCTTCTCAACGGCGACCCGCGGGCCCCCGCGCCGTGGGTGCTCGGCCACGAGCCCGTCGGCGTGCTCGCGGAGGTCGGGCCCGAGGCGGTGCTCCCGCCCGGCGTCGCCAAGGGCGACCGGGTGTTCCTCGGCTCGATCCTCACGTGCGGCGAGTGCCGGTGGTGCATGGAGGGGTTCCAGAACCTGTGCGAGCACCACCTGCTGTACGGGTACGACCCGTTCCCCGGGGCGTACGCCGAGTGGCGGCGGTGCCGCCGATCGCGACGAAGAACCTGATCCCGCTGCCCGACGATCTCGCCGTCCGATCTCGCGACCGTCGCCGACCCGTTCGCCTGCGCGCTGAACGGCGTCGAGATGCTCGACGTCCGCCTGGGCGACGTCGTGGTGATCCTCGGCACCGGGCCGATCGGGTGCTGGCAGGCGGTCATGTGCCGGGACCGGGGCGCGAGCCGCATCTACATGACCGACGTGCAGCAGGACCGGCTCGACCTGGCGATGAGCATCGTCGGCTCGTTCGTCGACGAGGCGTTCGTGGCCGGCGAGGACAACGGCGTCGGCGAGGTGCTCGCGAAGACCGGCGGCGCGGGTGCGGACCGGGTGAGCGTCGCCGCGCCGTCCAAGCAGGCGCAGCAGGCCGCGCTCGAGATGGCGGCCAAGCGCGCGAAGGTCGTCTACTTCGCCGGGCTGCCCAAGCACGACCCGGTGAGCCCGCTCGACATGAACCAGCTCCACTACAAGGAGCTCGGCGATCCTCGGCGCGTACGGGGCGACGCACCGCCAGTACCGGATCACGATGGACTACCTCGACCGGCGGCAGGAGGACCTGGCCCGCGTGGTCACGCACCGGTTCCCGCTCGAGGACATCGCGCAGGCGTTCGAGACGATCCGCTCGGGCACGGGCCTGAAGACGGTCATCGTGCCGTGACCGGGTCCGTACGTGATCGGCTGCGACGTCGGCTCGCAGGGGACGAACTGCGCGCTCTACGCGGCGGACGGGACGCTCGTCGCGTCCTCGTACCAGACCTACGACCTGTCGTTCCCGTTCCCCGGCGCGGCCGAACAGGACGCGGACGCGTGGCCGGCCGCGATCGTGACCGGCGTCCGCGAGCTGCTCGAGGAGGTGCCGGAGGGCCCGTCCGCGGTCAAGGGGCTGTCGTTCGGATCGCAGCTCGACGGGATGGTGGTGTGCGGGACCGACGGGCGACCCCTCCGGCCGGCGATGATCTGGATGGATCGCCGCGCCGAGGCGCAGGCCGCGGCGGTCGCCGAACGGATGCCGCCCGAGACGTTCTACCGCCACGTGGGCGCGAACCTCGACTCCTCGCACGCGATCTTCAAGGCGCTCTGGGTCCGCGACGAGGAGCCCGAGGTCTGGGCGAACGCGTCCACGCTGATGTCGCCGGGCACGTACGCGCTGCAGAGCGTCGCGGGACCCGTCGCCGTCGACTACTCGAACGCGTCGTCGTTCGCGCTCCTGGATCCCCGGACCCGCGCGTGGTCACCCGAGGTCCTCGCGGCGGTCGACGTCCCCGCGTCGATGCTCCCCGAGGTCGTCGGCGCGACCGAACCGATCTCGACGATCACGGAGGCGTTCGCGCAGGCCACAGGCCTGGACCCGTCGACGATCGTCGCGGTGGGGTGCGGCGACGAGATGGCGGCGACGCTCGGCGCCGGCGTGTTCGAGCCGGGCGAGGTGTGCGACGTCGTGGGGACGGCCGAACCCGTGTGCGCCGCGTCGAGCGAGCCGCGCGAGGACCCGACGATGCTGGTCGAATGCCACCCGCACGCCGACCCGGACGCGTGGCTGCTCGAGAACCCCGGGTTCGTCTCGGGCGGCAACCTCCGGTGGTGGCGCGACCAGTTCGCGCCGATCGAACGGGGGGCCGAGGCCGAGGGGCTCGGCGACGCGCTACGACCTCCTCTCGCGCGAGGCCGAACGCGTCCCGCCGGGCGCCGAGGGCTCGTGTTCCTGCCCTGCATGCAGGGGCGATGGCGCCCGAGTGGAACGGCGCCGCGCGCGGCGTGTTCTACGGGCTCACGCTCGCGCACTCGCGGGCGCACATGACGCGCGCGATCTTGAGGGGAGCGCGTTCGCGCTGCGCGACATCGTCGAGGCGATGGAGAACGCGGGTCTGGACGTCCGGCAGGCTCACGATCGTGGGCGGCGGCGCGAAGGGCCCGCTGTGGCGGCAGATCAAGGCGGACGTCACCGGCCTGCCGGTGCGCGTCCCGACCAGCGTCGAGACGACCGCGACGGGCGCCGCGATCCTGGCCGCGGTGGGGTCCGGGCTCCACGGGAGCGTCGCGGACGCGGTCAGAGCGTTCGTCTCCTACCGTCCGGACGAACACGAGCCCGATCGGCGGCAACCGCTCCGGCGTACGACGAGGCGTACCGCCGCTACCGCCAGGTCTACCGGGCGCTCGCCCCCGTCTTCGCGGCCGGCTGAGCCCTACCCGCGCTCGAAGTAGCGGGCGAGCTCCCAGTCGGTGACGGTCGTGTTGTCGAAGATCACCTGTTCCTGGTGCGCGGTGTTCAGCAGGTGCTCGAACACGAAGTCGCCGAACGCCTCGCGCGCGACCGTCGACGCGCGGAACGTCTCGACCGCCTCGTGCAGCGAGTACGGCACGCGCGGGACGTCCTTGGCCTCGTAGGCGTTGCCGACGAACATCGCCGGCGGCTCGACCTTGTTCTCGATCCCCACAGGCCGGCCGCGATCGTCGCCGCGAACGCGAGGTACGGGTTCGCGTCGGCCCCGGGGATCCGGCACTCGACGCGCGCGCCGGCGTGCTCGCCGACCGTCCGGAACCCGCAGGTGCGGTTGTCCCGGCTCCACACGATCGCGGTCGGCGCCCACGAGCCCAGCTGGTAGCGCTTGTACGAGTTCACGAACGGCGCGTACATCCAGGCCATCTCGCGCGCGCAGGCCATGAGGCCGCCCATGTACCAGCGGTAGGTGTCGCTCATGTGGTGCTCGCCGTCGCTCGGACCACATCAGGCTCTCGGTCCCGTCGGCGTTCCACACGCTCGAGTGCAGGTGACAGCTCGAGCCGGCCTCGGCCATCGTCCACTTCGCCATGAACGTGGCCGCCACGCCGTTCAGCTCGGCGATCTCCTTCACGCCGTGCTTGTACAGCGCGTGGTGGTCGGCGTTCGACAGCGCGTCGGAGTAGGTGATGTTGATCTCCTGCTGCCCGCGGCCGAACTCGCCCTTGCTGAACTCCACCGGGATGCCCGCGCCCAGCATCGAGTTGCGCACCTGACGGATGAACCACTCGTCGCGGGTGGTCTGGAGCATGTGGTAGTCCATGATGTACGGCGAGCTGGGGCGCAGGTCGCGGTAGCCGCGTCCGGCGGCGTCGCGGTAGGAGTCCTGGAACAGGTAGAACTCGAGCTCGGATCCGGTCTTGATCGTGTAGCCCGAGCTCGGCGGCGCGCGCGATCTGGCGCTTGAGGATCGTCCGCGGGTGACCTCGACCTCCTTGTCGGCCTCCTCCTCGTCGAAGATGTCGCAGATCACCATCGCGGTCTTCTCGATCCACGGGCACCAGCCGGAGCGTGCTCATGTCCGGGACCATCCGGAAGTCGCCGTAGCCGGTCTCCCAGCGACGCGTACGCGTAGCCGGGGAGCGGCTCCATCTCCATGTCGATCGCGAGCAGGTACAGGCAGGCGTGCAGGCCCTCCTCGCCGAGGATCTCCTCGAAGAAGAAGTGCGGGACCACGCGCTTGCCCATGAAGCGGCCCTGCAGGTCGGTGAACATGCACAGGATCGTGTCCACCTCGCCGCTAGTCGGCGAGCTCCTGGAGCTGCTTCGCGCTCAGCGTGCCGGTCGCGGCTGTCACGTCGATCCGCCTTTCGGTTGGGGGCCGCTATCGAAGAGCCGCCGCTCGGGCTGTCAAACGCGAACGGCGGGCCCGACGCGCGGGCCCGCCGTTCGCTCGGTACTCCGTCGCCCGCCTCAGCCGGAAGGCGCGTCCGGGCGGTGGCTGGGGTGCGACCGCGCGCTCGACGCGCTCGCGCCCCGCCGCCGAGGATCGCCGCCTGCTCGCCGCGCTGCACGTCGCGTATCCCGCCGCCTGCGGGACGCCGTGTCTCGCCCTGCGTGAGCGCGAACTCCTCCTCGGGCGACAGCACCAGCCGGTTCCGCCCGGCGATCGCGAAGTACAGGACGCCCGAGCACGTAGTAGATGGCGACGCCGTAGCACGCCGGGCCGGTACGCCTCGTTCGAGGAAGATCGCGACGAGCGAGGTCGCGGCCAGCAGCCCGGCGATCACCGCGCCCGGGACGCCCCACTTGCTCCGGTACGGCCGCTCGATGTTCGGCAGCTTCGCGCGGAGCAGGACGAACGACGCCATCTGCATGATGTACGAGATCACCGCCGCGAACACCGCCATGTTGAGCAGCGCCGCCACGATCTGCGCGCCCAGGTCCTGCTGCTGCAGGGCCCAGACGAGGAAGAACACGGCGTACCCGACGACCGCCCCCGCGATCAGCGCGACGTGCGGGGTCTTCCGCGCGCCGTGGGTCTGCGAGAGGAACTTCGGGAAGTAGCCCGCCCGCGACAGCGAGTACGTGTTCCGGCCGTACGCGAAGATGATCGTGAAGAAGCTGGCCACCAGGCCGATCATGAACAGCAGCCCGAGGAGCTCGGTAGGCGCTGTTCTGCCCGAAGATGCGCGTACAGGCCGTCGAGCAGCGGGAACCCGGACGCCGCCGTACAGGAAGGCCCCGCCCGGCAGCGCCGTGTTGAAGACCAGGATGAGGATCGCGGCGATCAGCAGCGTGTGCATGCCCCACACGGATCCCTTCGGGACGTCGCGGCGCGGGTCCATGGACTCCTCCGCCGCGAGCGGCACCTCCTCGATCGCCAGGAAGAACCAGATCGCGAACGGCAACGACTTGAAGATCCCGCTGATCCCGAACGGGAGCGCGGCCTCCGCCGCCCGGGATCTCGGCGCCGTCCTTCGCGATGTTCGTCCACAGGTTGAAGTCGAGCTTGCCGGAGAAGATCGCGGCGAGGATGAAGAACGCGAGCACGGCGAGCGAGAGCAACGTGATCGCGACCGTGAACCGCATCGTCGCCTCGATCCCGATGATGTTGATCCCCACGAAGATGACGTAGAAGATCAGCGCCCAGAACGGCAGGCTGTTCCAGCACGGGTCGCCGGTCACGTCGAACAGGCCGACCACGATCTCCTGCATCAGCAGGGCCATCGCGCCGACCACGACGGCCGGCGTGATCACGTACTCCGCGTTCTCGGCCAGGCCGGTGAGGAACCCCCCCACGGCCCCATCGCCGATCGCGCGAACGAGTAGCGCGCCGCCCGTGTGCGGGAGCGCGGGCGACATCTCGGCGATCGAGTAGACGAGGCCGTAGTACATGACCGCCATGAGCGACGCCCGCGATCGCCAGGCCGCCGAACCCACCGGTGCCCAGACCGAAGTTCCAGCCGTAGAACTCGCCCGAGATGACGCGCACCGACACCGAGCGCCCACAGCGACCAGACGCCGGCGTGGCGTCGGAGTCCGCGCTTCTCGAAGTACTCCTCACCTACCTCCTGGTAGGTGACGGAACCGACCTTGCGTTGTTCCTGACCCTCCTGACCCACGTCGTTACCCCCTTCATCAGGCAGCAACCGGCGTCATTGAGCCACACCCCGGATTGGCTGTCAAACCTGCGAGGCCGGCTCCTCGACGCCGCAGGTTTCGCGCCAGGGCAATCAGCAGGAGCCCACCCCAGACCGGGACCGACGCCCCAGGCGCGGGTCAGCTCGGACAGGATCAGGCCGCCGACGAGCGCGCTCACGACGACCAGCGGGAGGCGGCGCGACGGCGATCGCGTGACCAAGAGCAGGAACAGGCTGAGGATGCCGGCGACGGACCCAGGAAGTCCCAGCCACCCGGGGCGTCGATCCCCGGCGGGCGCGGGCCGCCGACGCCCAGGATGCCCATCGGTCCAGGGTACGGCGTGCGGCGAGGCTCGACCGGAGCGTTCGGCCGGTCAGTCCTCGGGCGTGACGTACGCCGCGGTGATCCCCCGTCGACGATCAGCGAGGCCCCCGTCATGAACGAGGAGTCGTCGCTGGCCAGGAACAGGGCCGCCTTCGCGAGCTCGTCCGCCTGCCCGAGCCGCCCCATCGGGATGTGGACGAATCGCCGCTGGCGCTCGCGCGGGATCGGCGAGCAGCTCGGCCAGCAGCGGCGTGTCGATCGGTCCGGGGCACAGCGCGTTGCACCGGATGCCCTTGCGCGCGTACTCGACGGCGATCTCGCGCGTCATCGAGAGCACGGCGCCCTTCGACGCCGTGTAGGCGGTCTGCGAGGTGGCGGCGCCCATCCACGCGACGAACGACGCCACGTTGATGATCGATCCGCCGCCCGACGCGATCATCGCCGGGACGCCGTACTTGCAGCCGAACGCGACGCCCTTGACGTTGATGCCGAGCGTCGTGTCCCAGACCGACGACGTCCGTCGTCGGTGCACCGAGCCGTCCTGGCTCATCATCACGCCCGCGTTGTTGTACAGGATCGTCGAGCCCGCCGAAGCGATCCACGGCCGCCTCGACCATCGCCTCCGCGTCGGCCTCGTCCGACACGTCCGAGTGGACGTACAGCGCCTGGCCTCCGGCGGCTCGATCTCGGAGGCCACCGCCTCGCCGGCGTCGTCGGCCACGTCGGTGAGGACGATCGCGGCTCCCTCGCTCGCGAACAGCTTCGAGGCGACCATCCCCATGCCGCTCGCGCCGCCGGTGATGAGCGCCACCTTCCCGTCGAGCCGTCCCATCGTGCCCTCCCGTTCGCGCGTCGGGCCGAGGATACGCGCCCGGCCGATCGCGCGCGTTCGACGCCCGGCCGCGCGCCTATCATCGAGCGGCCGACCGAGCGACCGAGGAGACCACCACATGGCGACCGAACTGCTGGTGCTGGGCGGGGAGCGCACGGCCGCCGCCGACGGAGCGACGTCCGACGTCGATCGAGCCGGGGACCGGCGAGCCGATGGCGCAGGTGTCGCGACGCCGGCGCCGAGGACGCGAGGCGCGCGGTCGACATCGCGCACGGGGCGTTCGAGGAGGGCGTGGCCGCGGATGAGCGCGACCGAGCGCGGGCGGGTGCTCCTGCGTGCCTCCGCGCTGCTCCGCGAGCGGCTCGAGGAGTTCGCGGTCGTCGAGTCGCGGAACGCGGGCAAGCCGATCAACGCCGCGCGCGGCGAGATCGGGACCGGTCGCGAACGTGCTCGAGTACTGGGGCGGCGCCGCCAACAAGATCTTCGGGGAGACGATCCCGGTGAGCGATCCCGGGCTCGACGTCGACCCTGCGCGAGCCGGTCGGCGTGTGCGCGCTGATCGTCCCGTGGAACTTCCCGCTGGTGATCGCCTCGTGGAAGATCGGGCCCTCGCTGGCGTGCGGGAACACGATCGTCGTCAAGCCGGCGACCTACACGCCGCTCTCGGTGCTCGAGCTCGCCGACCTGCTCGTCGAGGCCGGCCTGCCGCCCGAGACGATGAGCGTCCTGCCGGGGCCCGGGCTCGACCGTCGGCAGCGCGCTCGTCTCCGATCCGCGGGTCTCGAAGGTCAGGTTCACGGGCTCGACGGCCGTGGGCTCGCAGATCATGCAGCGGTGCGCCGAGACGATCACGCGGGTCTCGCTCGAGCTCGGCGGCAAGTCGGCCAACGTCGTGTTCGCCGACGCCGACCTGGAGACGTGCGTCGAGCGTTCGATGTGGTCGATCTTCGACAACACGGGTCAGGACTGCACCTCGCGCGCGCGGATGTTCGTCGAACGCCCCGTCTACGACGAGTTCATCGAGGGGTTGGCCAAGCGCACGGCCGAGCTGCGGATCGGTCTCCCGCAGGACGAGACGACGGATCTGGGCCCGATGATCTCGGCGGGTCAGCGCCAGACCTCGCTCGACTACATCGGCATCGGTGTCGAGGAGGGCGCGCGTCTGGTCACGGGCGGCGAGATCCCCGCCGAGCGCGCCGGGCGGCTTCTACCTCGAGCCGGCGATCCTGGCCGACGTCGACAACGCGTGGCGCGTGGCGCAGGAGGAGATCTTCGGGCCGGTCGCGTGCATCATGCCGTTCGACACCGAGGCGGAGGCGATCCGGCTCGCGAACGACACGCCGTACGGCCTGTCGGGCTCGGTCTGGACGCGCGATCTCGGGCGCGCGATCCGCGTGGCCAAGGCGATCCGGACCGGCGTGATCTCGGTGAACTCGGCGCACAGCGTCCACACCGAGGCGCCGTTCGGCGGCTACAAGCAGAGCGGGATCGGCCGCGAGATGGGGATGCACGCCGTCAACCTGTACACCGAGGTCAAGAACGTCTTCTTCGCCGAGTCGTAGCGGCCGCCGCGGGGGCCGCTCGGCCTGAGTTGGTAGGCTCGCCGTTCTCATGGAACTGCCCGAAGAGCTCGCCAACCGGCCCGCCCGCAAGGGCGGGCAGCAGCCCACGTCGACCCTGACGCTCGACGCCTACCTGCGCCTGCGCGGCGAACTCGACGAGCTCAAGGACTCGGGTCGCGCCACGATGGCCGAACGCCTCAAGGCGCGCGCGCGAGCACGGCGACATCCGGGAGAACGCCGAGTACGACTCCGCCAAGAACGAGCAGGCGCTGATGGAGTCCCGGATCCGCAACCTCCAGCGCATGCTCCGCGACCCCGAGATCGTCGAGGGCCCCGCCGAGTCGGAGGTCGTGGCCGCCGGGATGTTCGTGACGCTCCGACCGCCTCGAGGAGGACGAGCCCGAGGACGAGGCCTACCTGCTCGCGGAGTCGGCCGAGGAGCGCGCCCCGGCGTCCGGACGATCACGACCACGTCGCCGCTCGGCAAGGCGCTCCTGGGGGCCAACCTCGAGGACCGGATCGCGTACGAGGCGCCGTGGCGGGCACCTTCCATTACCTGGTCGTAGCGTTCGCGCCCCGGGCTTGAACAGGAGGACCTGAAGCAGGAGGAGCTGAGGCGGACCTGCGCGGGGTGCGGCGCCGGCCGGGTCGGCGATAGCCTCGGAACCGGGATCAGATGAGCGGAACCCAGCCCGAACCGCCGAACGAGACCTCGCGCATCCGCGACATGCCGGCGCCTCGCCTGGCCGAGGGCGTGGCGGCCAAGCCGATGCGCTGGGTCTTCACGTGGCCGCTACCGGGTCATCCTCCTCGGCGTCTACCGCGCCGGCTTCCGGCCGTGGCACCTGACCCTGCTCGGGCTGGTCACCAACGTCTGGGTCGGGGCGCCTCGTTGCTCCGGGGCCAGTTCCTGCTGGCCGGGCTGCTGCTGATCCCCGCCGGGCTGTTCGACATCCTGGACGGCGCCGTCGCCAGGCTCCGCGGCGAGGAGAGCCGCTGGGGCGCGTTCCTCGACTCGGTGCTGGACCGGGTGGCCGACGTGATCCTGTTCGGATGCCTGTTCTGGTCGCTCGCCGGACAGGACCTCCGGCTCGAGGCCGCCCTCGCGCTGCTCACGCTGGTGATCGCGCTCTGCGTGAGCCACGTCCGCGCCGAGGCGGAGGCCGCGGGCGTTCGGGTCACCGAGGGCTACTTCCAACGGCTCGAACGCTACGTCGCGATGATGATCGGCCTCCCGATCCCGGGCGCGCTGCTGCCGGCGCTCGCGGTCCTGACCGTGCTGGGTGCCGTGACCTGGCGCAGCGCGTGTGGTCGGCCGTGACCAAGGTCGTGGCCGCGGGCTCGGCGGCCGGCGGTGGACGGCGTCGCCGTGCAGGAGGATGGCACCGCGAACCCCGCCCGCGCCGCGGATCCGAGCGCGACGCTGGGCGCGTGACGCCGGACGACGCCATATGCCGGAGGCCGTTCGTTAGGTGAAGATGCACGCGTGGACGAGATGTACCGACGGCGTCGGCTCGCTGGCCGAGGTCCCCGAGGGAGCTCCGCTCCTTCGACCTCCCGGGCCTGCGCGTGGCGATCGCGCACGTCGAGAACGACCTGTACGCGTTCGGCGACGAGTGCACGCACGAGGGGATGCTCGCTGGCCGAGGGCAAGCTCGGCGACCAGGAGGACACGGTGGTGTGTCCCTGCCACCAGAGCGAGTTCGATCCTGGCGACCGGCGAGCCCGTCGAGGGTCCCGCCGTCGATCCGGTGCCCGTGTACACGGTCCGCGTGACCGACGAGTGGATCGAGGTCGGGCCGCCGTCCGAGGAGGTTGGTGAATGGTCAAGGAGCTCCTCCCACAGGCGGCCGTGATCTTCGGCGCGTCGGGCGACCTCGACCAAGCGGAAGCTGCTGCCGGCGTTCTGGCACCTGTGGCGGCAGGGGCGGCTCCCGAACGGGTTCGCGCTGGTCGGCTACGCGCGCTCCCGAGATGACCCCGGAGGAGTTCCGGCAGTACACGTTCGACGACCTGAAGGAGTCCTCGGCGCATCCGCCCGACGGCGAGGCCTGGGAGGAGTTCTCGCGACGCCTCTCGTACTACCAGGGCGAGTTCTCGGAGCCGGGCGCGATGAACGACTTCGCGACGTACCTGGAGACGGTCGACGCCGAGTGCGGCACGGAGGGCCGTCGGTTCTTCGACGCGGCCGTGCCGCCCGGTCGCCTACGCCGACATCGTGCACCGGATCGGCGAGAGCCGGGCTGCAGAAGGACGCCAAGATCGTGCTCGAGAAGCCGTTCGGGCGCGACCTGCAGAGCGCGCTCGAGCTGAACGAGGTCATCCACTCGGTGTTCGACGAGTCCCAGGTGTTCCGCATCGACCACTACCTCGGCAAGGAGACCGTGCAGAACATCCTGGCGTTCCGGTTCGCGAACGGGATGTTCGAGCCGATCTGGAACCGCCGCTACATCGACCACGTCCAGATCACGGTCGCCGAGGAGATCGGGATCGAGGGCGCGCGGGGCCTTCTACGAGCAGATCGGCAACATCCGCGACATGATCTCGACGCACCTGTTCCAGGTGATGACGTTCGTGCGCGATGGAGCCGCCGGTGTCGTTCGCACCCGACCGGCTCCGCGACGAGACCGTGAAGGCGCTGCGATCGGCCGACGTGGCCGACGCGCGATCGCGTCCTGCGGGGCCAGTACGTCGGCTACCGCAACGAGCCCGGCGTCGCGCCGGACTCGACGACCGAGACCTTCTCGCGCGATGCAGCTCGACATCGACAACTGGCGGTGGGCCGGCGTGCCGTTCTTCCTGCGCACCGGCAAGGATCTCGCCGCGCAAGATGAGCGAGATCACGCTGAAGTTCCGCAGAGGTGCCCTTCAACGCTGTTCCGGGGCTCCGACATGGACCTGCCGATGCGCGACCATCTCACCGTCCGGGTGCAGCCGAACGAGGGCATCACGATCGGGTTCAACGTCAAGCAGCCGGGACCGGGGATGCACCTGGGCAGGGCGGCGATGGACTTCGACTACGACGAGTCGTTCGCGCACACCGAGCTCGCCGACGCGTACGAGCTGCCTGATCCTCGAGGCGATGCGGGCGACCACTCGCTGTTCATCCGTCAGGACGGCGTGCGAGCGGGCCTGGGAGATCCTCCAGCCGGTGCTCGACGCGCCCGACGCCGGTCTGCTTCTACGAGAAGGGGCGTGGGGACCACCGAGGCCGACGAGCTGATCGCCCCGCGGAAGTGGCACGTGACGGGCGTGCACGACGCGCACGACTACATGAGCCGCGCCTATCCGATCGTGCCGGAGGGCTGAGGGCGATCTGCGGTGCGCGAGGGACGACGTGGGTTCGGCGCGACCTCCCGCGACACTACCGCGTCGTGCGTCTGGCCGCCGACGATCTCGAGACGCTCAACCGGCGACTCCCGTGCTGGAACTCACGCGAGTACCACCGGCGTCTCCTGGCACAGGAACGCGGCGAGCTCGTCGGAGACGATCGAGGTGGTTCTGGCGACGTCCCCAGGGGCGCGGCATGGTGCTGTTCCCCGAGCACGAGGAGTTCTCGACGTCGGCGGTGCGCGAGGGCTGCGCCGAGGTCCGCGACGATGTTCGTGTCGCGCGGACCAGGCGCCGGCTCGAGTGTCGCGACGGCGCTGATGCAGGCGCTCGAGGATGCGGTCCGCGAGCGGGCATGGTCCGGGTGGGCCTGTCGGTGTCGCTCGACGAGGAGGCGGCGCCCGCACGCGTGCTCTACGAGCGGCTCGGGTACCGTGCACGCGCACGGTCCGTTCGTGTCGAGCACCGGATCTGCTCCGCGACGACGGCCCGGTCGCCGTCGGCGCGGTGATGAACTACCTCGTCAAGGAGCTGTGACCTCGGCGAGCCTGCCCTCGAGGTAGGCGCGCTGCTGCGGGTTCGACACGAGCTCGAGCGCCCGGCGGTACGCGGCGGCTGCCGCCTCGTCGTCGCGGTGGAGCCGGCGGAACAGGTCCGCGCGAGCCGCGTGGAACAGGTGGTAGTCGTCGAGGTCGCCCTCGAGCGGTGCGAACAGCGCGAGTCCGCGCTCGGGACCGTCGGCCATCGCGATCGCGACGGCGCGGTTGAGCTCGACCACCGGCGAGGGCGAGGCCTCCGACGAGCGCGGTCGTAGAGCGCGGCGATCTGCGGCCAGTCGGTGTCCTCGGGCCGGGGCGCTCTCGGCGTGGAGCGCGGCGATCGCGCCCTGCAGCTGGTACGGACCCGGCCGGCGAGCGAGGAGGGCGCCCGTCCAGGGTGGCGAGACCCTCGTCGATCATCGCGTGGTCCCACCGGGCGCGATCGCTGGTCCTCGAGCAGCGATCATCGTCCCCGTCGGGTCCGTCCGGGCGTCGCGGCGCGAATGCTGCAGGAGCATCAGCGCGAGCAGGCCCTCGGATCTCGGGCTCGTCGGGCATCAGCATCACGACGATGCGGGCCAGACGGATCGCCTCGTCGCACAGGTCCGCTCGACCAGGGGCCCCGACGTGGCGGCGTAGCCCTCGTTGAAGACGAGGTAGAGGACGGCGAGCACGCCCGGGAGCCGCTCGGGCAGGAGCTCGGCCGGCGGGACCCGGTAGGGGATCGCCGCCTGACGGATCTTGCGCTTGGCCCGGACGAGGCGTTGCGCCATCGTCGGCTCGGGCACCAGGAACGCCCTCGCGATCTCGCCGGTGGTGAGGCCGCCGAGGGTCTTCAGCGTCGAGCGCGACCCGCGCATCCATCTGCAGGGCCGGGTGGCAGCACGTGGAAGATCAGCCGCAGCCGGTCGTCGGGGATCGCGCTCACGTCCTTCTCGTCACCTCCGAGCGACTCGAGCGCCTCGATCGCGCCGAGCTGCGCCGTCTTTCAGCGGAGCGTCCGTTCGCGCCGGAGCCGGTCGATCGCGCGGTTGCGCGCGGTCGTGGTGATCCACGCGCCGGGGTTGTCGGGGATCCCGCGCTCG
>ERZ1370068.5541-contig-4563_pt1 | contig 46093 bp, 46 predicted proteins | sample MGYA00561227_ERZ1370068 | MGnify/ENA primary metagenome ERZ1370068 (study PRJEB38410, sample SAMEA6850437) | metagenome | study: Metagenomic assessment of the ecological functions of the soil: analysis of the soil microbiota associated with the... | reverse complement strand
CCAGCTTGTCGATCAGGTCGCCGAACTCGAGGTAGGCCAGTTCGGCCGCCATCTTGAACACCTGTCTGCCCCGACGACAGGTGGCCGCCGATCTCCAGCGTCTTGGTCGCCGGGTCGTAGCGGTGCAGCACGGTGTCGCCGAGGTCCATGCGCCTGACGATGTGGACGCCGTGCACGGCTCTGCAGCCGGTCGGAAAGCTCGCGGGCCAGGTCGCGCGCGGTGCATGCGCAGGTCGGACGGTGAGGTCCTCGGCCGCGGTGTCGAGTTCGTGCAGATAGTTCTGCCGCTGGTAGAAGTAGTCGCGCACTTCCTCGTGCGGCATCGTGATCGACGCCGCTGCCGCTGCCGTCGGAGTAGCCGGTCCTCGGTGGCGGCGGCCAGCTGAGTGGTGGTGAGCCGGTAGCGCCGATGCAGGTTGACCATCGCGCGGGCCAGCGTGGGATGTGCGTTCGACGATGTCGGCGATCTCCGCCGAGGTCCACGTCGATGTCGAGGTCGCGGTCCATCGTCACCTCGCGCAGCTCGGCGACCAGACCGGGTGTCGTCCTGGGACGCGAAGAACGTCGCGTCGACGCCGAAGACCTCGGTGATCCGCAAGCAGCACCGCGACCGTCAACGGGCGCACGTCGTGCTCGATCTGGTTGAGGTAGCTCGGCGAGATCTCCAGCATCTGCGCCAGCGCAGCCTGGCTGAAACCGCGCTCGCTGCGCAGTTGCCGCACCCGCGAGCCGACAAACGTTTTGGCCACGTCAGCCAGCATAACAACGCTGCGAAGACTCGCCTTCGCATTCTTGGCAGGTCGGCGGCTGTGGCAGGATCGGTGCCGGTTGAGTGACAGGGGAGAACACAGACATGGCGGGAATCGCAGGTAGCACCGGTTTGGCGAAGGTGATGATGCCTGTGCCCGATCCGCACCCAGACGTCTTCGACAAGCAATGGCCGCTGCGGGTCGGCCGACATCGACCGCGCGGGCCGGCTGCGGTTCGACGCCGCCACCCGCCACATCCAGGACGTCGGCTCCGACCATCTGCGCGAGCTCGGCTTCGAGGAGACCCATCCGCTGTGGATCGTCCGGCCGCACGATGATCGACCTGATCGAGCCGATCGAGTTCCAGGACATGCTGCGGCTGCGGCGGTGGTGCTCGGGCACGTCGAACCGATGGTGCGAGATGCGGGTGCGTATCGACGGCCGCGAGGCGCGGCCTCGATCGAGTCCGAGGCGTTCTGGATCAACATCAACCGCGAGACCCAGGGGCCGGCGCGCATCGCCGACGACTTCATCGAAGGCCTGCAGCGCACCACCGACGTCGACCGGCTGCGGTGGAAGGCCTATCTGAAGGCCGGCAGCCGCGAGGACGCTTCGCAGATCCGCGACTACCCGGTGCGCGTCAGCGACATCGACATCTTCGACCACATGAACAACTCCGTGTACTGGACGGTGATCGAGGACTATCTGTTCAGCAATCCCGAGCTGCTGAAGAAACCGCTGCGGGTGACCATCGAGCACGACGCTCCGGTCGCGCTCGGCGACAAGCTGGAGATCATCTCGCACGTGCATCCCGCGGGTTCGACCGAACGATTCGGCCCGAACTGGCCGGATCGCACTGTTACAACGCTCACATACGCGGTCGGCGACGAGACAAAAGCCGTCGCGTCCATCTTCGCGCTCTGACTCGGCTCAGTTTAACAGTACGGGCGTACTGACCATGCACAAACTCGCTTACTGGCCAGTAGCTACTGAACCGTTACAGCTGATAGCCACCTTTGCAAACTTCGCAAGTTAACGGCTGGCGTTAGCGAAAATTGGCAATTGAAACAGGTGGACCTGCGGATATGGCTTGGTGCATTCTCGAATTAGCACAACAGTGAAGTTGCTGGGCGTTAACAAGCCGGGAAGTCCGGCGACGCCAGCGACTTCGCAGAACGAAGGAGCAGCCGATGTCCACCGTTGGCACGCCGAAGTCGCCCGAACAGATCCAGCACGACTGGGACACCAACCCGCGCTGGAAGGGCATCGAGCGCACCTACACCCCGCCGACGTGGTGGCCCTGCAGGGCTCGGTAGTCGAGGAGGCCACGCTGGCCCGCCGCGGCGCCGAGGTGCTGTGGGAGCAGCTGCACGACCTGGAGTTGGTCAACGCGCTCGGCGCGCTGACCGGCAACATGGCGGTCCAGCAGGTGCGCGCCGGCCTGAAGGCCATCTACCTGTCGGGTTGGCAGGTCGCCGGTGACGCGAACCTGTCCGGCCACACCTACCCCGACCAGAGCCTGTACCCGGCCAACTCGGTGCCGCAGGTCGTGCGCCGCATCAACAACGCGCTGCTGCGCGCCGACGAGATCGCCAAGGTCGAGGGCGACACGCTCCGTCGAGAACTGGCTGGCGCCGATCGTCGCCGACGGCGAGGCCGGCTTCGGCGGCGCGCTGAACGTCTACGAGCTGCAGAAGGCCATGATCGCCGCGGGCGTCGCCGGGCTCGCACTGGGAGGATCAGCTGGCTTCGGAGAAGAAGTGCGGTCACCTCGGTGGCAAGGTGCTGATCCCGACCCAGCAGCACATCCGCACGCTGACCTCGGCCCGCCTGGCGGCGGACGTCGCCGACGTGCCGACGGTCGTGATCGCCCGCACCGACGCCGAGGCGGCCACGCTGATCACCTCCGACGTCGACGAGCGCGATCGGCCGTTCATCACCGGTGAGCGGACCAAGGAAGGCTTCTACCGGGTGAAGAACGGCCTGGAGCCGTGCATCGCCCGCGCCAAGGCCTACGCGCCGTACTCCGACCTGATCTGGATGGAGACCGGCACGCCGGACCTCGAGCTGGCCAAGCAGTTCGCCGAGGGCGTCAAGGCCGAGTTCCCGGACCAGATGCTGGCCTACAACTGCTCGCCGTCGTTCAACTGGCGCAAGCACCTCGACGACGCGACGATCGCGAAGTTCCAGAAGGAGCTCGGCGTCGATGGGCTTCAAGTTCCAGTTCATCACGCTGGCCGGCTTCCACGCCCTGAACTACTCGATGTTCGATCTGGCCTACGGCTACGCCCGCAACCAGATGACCGCCTACGTCGAGCTGCAGGAGCGCGAGTTCGACGCCGAGGAGCGCGGTTACACCGCGACGAAGCACCAGCGCGAGGTCGGCGCCGGTTACTTCGACCGGATCGCCACCACGGTGGACCCGACCTCGTCGACGACGGCGCTCGACCGGCTCGACCGAAGAGGGTCAGTTCCACTGACGAGCAACGCGCACAGACCGTTGACGGTAAGCTGGCCATCAGGCCCCGCCCGCCATGTTGAGGCGGGGCCTGATGCTGTGTGAAGGGAGTTGATAGTGAGCAGTCAATCGAACGAGTAGGCGTCGTCGGCGCTGGGCAGATGGGCGCGGGCATCGCCGAGGTGTCGGCGCGCGCCGGCGCCGACGTGCTGGTCTACGAGCCGACCGAAGCGCTGACCACCGCGGGCCGCAACCGCATCACCAAGTCGCTGGAGCGCGGCGTCAGCGCGGGCAAGGTCACCGAGCGCGAGCGCGACGCCGCGCTGGCGAAGCTGAAGTTCACCACCAGCCTCGCCGACCTGTCCGACCGCCAGCTCGTGATCGAGGCGGTCGTCGAGGACGAGGCCGTCAAGGCCAAGATCTTCGCCGAACTCGACGAGCTCATCACCGATCCCGATGCGGTGCTCGCGTCGAACACGTCGAGCATCCCGATCATGAAAATCGCTGCGGCAACGAAGAATCCGAGCCGAGTACTCGGCCTGCACTTCTTCAATCCGGTGCCGGTGCTGCCGCTGGTCGAACTGGTCAGCACGCTGGTCACCTCCGACGAGGCGCGGCGGCGCGGGCCGAGCAGTTCGCGAGCGCGGTGCTGGGCAAGCAGGTGGTGCGCTGCGGCGACCGGTCCGGATTCGTCGTCAACGCGCTGCTGGTGCCCTACCTGCTGTCGGCGATCCGGATGGTCGGAGGCCGGCTTCGCCACCGTCGAGGACGTCGACAAGGCCGTGGTCGCCGGGCTTGTCGCATCCGATGGGGCCGCTGCGGCTGTCCGACCTCGTCGGGCTGGACACGCTGAAACTGATCGCGGACAAGATGTTCGAGGAGTTCAAGGAGCCGCACTACGGTCCGCCGCCGCTACTGCTGCGCATGGTCGAGGCCGGCCAGCTCGGCAAGAAGTCCGGCCAGGGTTCTACAAGTATTGAGCGAGCGCCCGTCGGACGCGCATCACAATGCCGGGACGGTCGTATCGCAGCTGCCGTGCGCTGACTCGACGATGGTCCAGCCTTGTGCGGCAAGGTATTCCAGCCGCTCGATATCTTCGGCGTGCCGCTCCGGGTCAGTCCAGTGTTGCGCACCGTCGTACTCCACGCCGACTTTCCACTCGGCCACCCTATGTCGATGCGCCGCTTACCCACTTGGACTTGGGTAACGGGCCGAGGCAATCCGTCGCGCACAGTAGCAGGCGAAGCTCGGTCTCCTTCGGGGACTCCGCGCCGCCATCGGCGAGGTCAAAGCGGCGCGTAGCCGCCGGATGCCACGCGCTCCCGGGTAGCGGTCGGCGATTCGGCCGACGTCGGCGACGGTGCAGCGGGTGGCATTGAGCAGCGCATCGATGCGAATGATTGATATGTCCACGCACGCGTCGGCCGATGTCGTAGGCCGTCCTCGCGGGCGTTGTGCGGTAGATGCTCGCGACTAAGGACACGCGAGTAAATTAACGCTACGTTCGTGATTTCTGTCTTACTCTGTGTGATGTGGTGACGGCCGCTGATCGTGAAAGCGAGGTATCGCGCAAGTTTGCGCTGCTGTCGCCGGTGCTGGATGAGCGGCAACGCAGGCTGTGGATGGCGGTGGAGGCGGGTGAGGCCGGGCGGGGCGGGATCACGATGGTGGCGCGCGCGACCGGGGCGGCACGATCGACGGTGACTCGGGGTGTGGACGAACTCGACAGCGGCGCAACCGATTCGGGCCGGGTTCGCCGGGCCGGTGCGGGGCGCAAGCGAGCCGAGACGGTGGATGCGGAGCTGACGTCGGCGCTGGAGCGCCTGGTCGACCCGGACACCCGCGGCGACCCGGAGTCGCCGCTGCGGTGGACGATCAAGTCGACGCGGCAGCTGTCGGCGGCGCTGACCGGTCGGGGGCACCGGTGCAGCGAATGGCTGGTGCGGCGGCTGTTGCACGACGCCGGCTACAGCCTGCAGGCCGCGGCCAAGCAGATCGAGGGCACCCAGCACCCGGACCGCGACGCCCAGTTCCGCTATGTCAACGACCAAGTGCGCGAGCATCATTCGGCGGGGCAGCCGGTGATCAGCGTGGACACTAAGAAGAAGGAACTCGTCGGGCAGTACAAGAACGGCGGCAGCCAGTGGCGGCCGAGCGGAAACCCGGAGCGGGTGAAGACTCACGACTTCCCGGACCAACAGCTGGGCAAGGCGATCCCGTACGGGGTCTACGACATCGCCGCCGACTCCGGCTGGGTGTCCGTCGGCGCCGACCACGACACCGCCGCGTTCGCCGTGGCCACCATCCGCCGCTGGTGGCAGGCGGTCGGCGCCGACCGTTACCCGCACGCTGAGAAGCTGCTGATCACCGCCGACGCGGGCGGCTCCAACGGCTATCGCACCCGGCTGTGGAAGACCGAACTCGCCGCGCTGGCCGCCGAGGCCGGGCTCGCGATCACGGTCTGCCACTTCCCACCCGGCACCTCCAAGTGGAACAAGATCGAGCACCGGCTGTTCTCCCACATCTCGTCGAACTGGCGCGGCCAGACCCTGGCCAGCCACGAGGTCGTGGTCAACCTGATCGCGGCGACCATCACCCGCACCGGGCTGACCGTGCACGCCGAACTCGACCACGCCGAATACCCCAAGGGAATCAAGATCAGCGACAGGCAGATTCGTGAACTGGAATCGCGCGCCATCACCCGCCACGACTGGCACGGCGAATGGAACTACACCCTGACCGCCGCGCCGCCGGAACCGTAACCAGCCGACCGGTCAAACGCACAGATCTCGTCATCGGCGATGGCTCCGCGGTGGATGAGGATGCCGGGCGGCGCCGGCTGACGGGCATGCGCCAGCTCTGCCGGGACGTGATCGGGTAGCCAGAGACTGCCGTGCATAGCCGCAGCCGAACTTCCGACCAGCGTGGCCGTGCGGCGCGACCACAGCCATGCGGCCCTCGCTCTGTCGGTTGCATCCAGTCGCATCCCCGCCCGCGCATAGACGTTGTAGTGAAGCTTTACGTACTTCGTGCGCAGCGTCTGGCGCGTCACGACCCCCGCAGCGAGCGCTTCGCTGCCCACGATGATTTCTTGCACATGGATATGGCGCGCTCGGTGGCCAACCGGTTCCCGAGGTACGGAATGTGACGAAAATCGGCCGAAATCCGTCACATATCGTACGCTCGGCGTTGCTGGCGTGGCTTAGGCCTTGGCCAGCCGCTTCTTCTCGGCCTCGACGTCGAAATCCGCTGGCGGCCAAGACAAGTTGAGCCCTTCGAGAGCCTCGATCAGCAGCTCGAGGATGGCCAGCCGGCTGTACCACTTGCGGTCGCACGGCACGACGTGCCACGGCGCGTAGTCCGTCGACGTGCGCTCGAGCAGCGCCTGATAGGCCTCCTGGTACTGCGGGCCACAGCAGCCGCTCGTCGATGTCGTCCGGGTTGTACTTCCAGTACTTTGTCCGGCCGCTCGAGCCGCTCGGACAGCCGCTTCTTCTGTTCGTCGAGCGAGACGAACATCGCCACCTTGATGATCGTCGTGCCCGTCGTCGACGAGCTTCGTCTCGAACGCGGTTGATCTCGTCGTAGCGCTTGCCCCACACCTCGGGCGGCACGATGTTGTGCACCCGGACCACCAGCACGTCCTCGTAGTGCGATCGGTCGAACACCCCGATGTGGCCGGCCGGCGGCAGCGCTCGCCGGATCCGCCACAGGTAGTGGTGTTTGCGCTCTTCCTCGGTCGGGACGCCGAATGCCGTGTAGCGGATGCCCTGCGGATTAGCCGCGCCCACAACGTGTTTGACGATGCCGCCCTTGCCCGCGGTGTCCATGCCCTGCAGCACCAGCAGCAACCGAGCGGTTGTCGTCGACGCCTGCTGTTGGCGTACAGCATCTCCTGCAGCTGCGCGAATCGCTCGTTGCGCTCGGGCTGCAGCTCGGCGGCGTCGCTCTTGTTGCCCTTGAAACCTGGCGTGGCGCTGGTGTCGATGTTCGTCGACCTTGTCGCCCTGGCGGAACACCAGATAGATCGTGCGGCTCGTGCGTCCACGAGCTCGGGCAGATCTGACGGGCTTAGTCATGGTCCCGAGCAATTGTGTGCGGCAGAGATCGGCGACGGGTGCGGCTGTTCGCGGAACTTCTCCAGCGATCCGCCGACCTCGACGATGCCGCACAGCGCGTTCCACGACAGCATCGTCAGGTAGTCGATCAGCTCGTCGGCAGCTCATCCGTTGGTCGGTCATCCACGAGTGCGTGGCCAGCTGAACCCCGCCGACGGTGTGGTAGGCCCACGGTTCGACGCCGCCGGTGTCCATTCCGACCTCCACCATGCGGCGGCGCAGCATCACCGCGAGCATGCGGGCGATGATCTGCTCGGAAGTCCGCGACCGCCCTGCTCTTGCTTGCCGAGTTGTTCGCCATGACGAACTGGTACGGCTCGCGGCTCAGCGGCCACCGTCTCGACGTAGACGCGGATGATCTCGCGGGTCAGGTCGTAGCCATCCAGATTCGACGACAGCGCCGCGGCCATGTTCGGGATCAGCGTGGTCTGCGCGAACCGCATCATCACCGCGGTCGTCAGGTCGTTCTTGTCGACGAAGTAGCGGTAAAGAACCGTCTTCGATACCCCGATCTCGGCGGCGATCTCGTCCATGCTGACGTTGCTGCCGCGTCGCCGGATCGCCTCGAGGGTGCCGTCCACCAGCTCGTTGCGGCGCTCCACCTTGTGTTGGTGCCAGCGCCGTTTGCGTCCATCGGTCTTGACGGCCGCCGGTGGGGTCTGCTGTGCCACTATCGCCGTGATCCGTATCCATCGTAGTCCCCCTGATAGTACGGCCGATCTTGTTCTAAGGGCTTGTCGGACGACCGGCCCGGCGCCGTCGTAGCGGATGATGGAGGAGTGGCACACAGACCGGACGTCGGCACGGCGCGCCGTACCGTCGGCGGCACGGCCCAGCTTCGCTGAGTCGTTGGCGGGTGCTGACACCGCCGCCGACGCGGAGCGCCGCCGCGGGCTTGCGGCGGATGAAGCTCGTCGCGCTGAGCTTCCTGGTCGGCGCCACCGTGGTCTTCCTGCTCTGCACCGTGGGCCCAGTCCAACGGCGCCGCGGCCTGGGTCGGCTATGTCCGGCCGCCGCCGAGGCTGGGCATGGTCGGCGCGCTGGCCGACTGGTTCGCGGTCACCGCGCTGTTCAAACATCCGCTGGGCATCCCGATCCCGCACACCGCGATCATCAAGCGCAAGAAAGACCAGCTCGGCGAGGGCCTCGGCAGCTTCGTCCGGGAGAACTTCATGTCGGCCGAGGTCGTGGAGACCAAGCTGCGCGACGCCGAGGTCGCAGGCCGGCTCGGCAAGTGGCTGTCGGAGCCGGCGCACGCCGAGCGCGTCGCGGCCGAGACGTCGACCGTCGCTGCGAGTGCTGGTGGAGATGCTGCGCGACGAGGACGTGCAGCACGTGCTGGACCGGATGATCGTCAAACGGATCGCCGAGCCCCAATGGGGGCCGCCGATCGGCCGGGTGCTGGCCACGCTGCTGGCGGAGCGCCGTCAGGAAGCGCTGCTCCAGCTGCTCGCCGACCGGGCCTTCCAGTGGTCGCTCAACGCCGGCGACATCATCGAGCGGGTGGTCGAGCGCGACTCGCCCACGCTGGTCGCCGCGCTGGGTGGACCACCTCGTCGGCGACCGCATCCACCGCGAGCTGATGGACTTCACCGACAAGGTGCGCCGCAACCCCGACCACGAACTGCGGCGGTCGGCCACCCGCTTCCTGTTCGAGTTCGCCGACGACCTGCAGCACGACGACGCGACGATTCAGCGTGCCGAGAACGTCAAGGAACAGATCATGGCCCGCGACGAGGTCGCGAGGGCCGCCGAGACGGCGTGGAGTGCGGCCAAGCGGATCATTCTGGAGTCGGTCGACGATCCGTCGTCGGCGCTGAGAACACGCATCGCCGGACTCGGTGGTGCACATCGGCGAGTCGCTGCGCGACGACGCCGACCTGCGCGACAAGGTCGACAACTGGATCATCCGCGCCGCTCAGCACCTGGTTTCCGAATATGGGGTGGAGATCACAGCGATCATCACCGAGACCATCGAGCGATGGGACGCCGACGAGGCCAGCCGTCGCATCGAGCTGCACGTCGGGCCGTGACCTGCAATTCATCCGGATCAACGGCACCGTGGTGGGTTCGCTGGCCGGCCTGATCATCTATTCGGTAGCCCAGCTACTCTTCTGACCTGCGCTAACTAGTGCTTGCAAAAGTTAGCACCCGTCGTACGGTTGATTGTCGTCGCTACATCGGATACCCGACGCAACCGAGGGGGCAACGCCATGCCGCAGGATGAAAATCTTGCCGCCGTCGTGTCCAGCGCTGCGCAGGACATCGGCACGCTTCATTCGAACGCAACGCGAGAGCAGCGCAGGTATCCGTGCGGCAGTTGGCCGAGAAGGCCGGCGTCAGTAATCCCTACCTCAGCCAGATCGAGCGGGGATTGCGGAAACCCTCCGCCGACGTGCTGCAACAGATCGCCAAGGCGCTGCGGGTGTCCGCGGAAGTGCTCTATGTACGGGCCGGGATCCTGGAACCCAGCGATGAAGAGCGAGGTCCGCGACGCCATCATCACCGACATCGGCGATCACCGAGCGGCAGAAGCAGGTGCTGCTCGACATCTACACGTCGTTTTGCCAACAGAACGAAGCCGTCAGTGAGGAGCCGACGACTGAACAAGACTGCAGACCAACCGCCGCGTTAGAAGTCCATCAACCAACCGAAATCTCAGTGAAAGGAAACTACGAACATGGCGAAGAAGACGCCAGCAAGAACCAGCCGACCGTTGACGACCTGAAGGCCCCGCTGCTTGCCGCCGTAGGCGCCGCCGATCTGGCCCTCGAGCGGGTCAACGAGATCGTGGCCACCCTGCGCGAGCGTGCCGGCGAGGCCCGCACCGACGCCGAGACGCGCGTCGAGGAAAGCCGTGCCCGCCTGACCAAGCTGCAGGAAGACCTGCCGACTCAGTTCGGTGAGCTGCGCGACCGGCTGACCAGCGACGAGCTGCGCAAGTTCGCCGAGAGCTACGCGGATGCCGCCCAGACCACCTACAACAACCTCGTCGAGCGTGGCGAGGCCGCCTTGGAGCGGCTGCGCACACCAGCCCGCGCTCGAGGAGGGTCGCGAGCGCGTGGAGCGTACTGACTAGGCCGTCGAGCTGACCCAGGAGGCGCTGGGCAACGTGGCGTCGCAGACCCGCGCGGTCGGCGAGCGCGCCGCCAAGCTGGTCGGCGTCGAGCTGCCGAAGAAGGCGCGAAGGCCGCTGGCCAAGAAGGCCCTCGGCCAAGAAGGCTCCCGCCAAGAAGGCCCCGGCCAAGAAGGCTGCGGCCAAGAAGGTCACCCAGAAGTAAGGCTCACAGTCGCCCTTAGGGCGACTCAGAGTCGACCAGGGACGTAACCCGCTTAGGCTTAGCGTGCAGCTTCAAGGCCTAGTGGGTTACGTCCTCTTTGCGTTGCAGATCGCCGTATTGGTGACGACGGTCTACGCGTTCGTGCACGCGGCGATGCAGCGGCCCGACGCCTACACCGCCGCCGACAAGCTGACCAAGCCGGTCTGGCTGGTGATCCTCGGCGTCGGCGTGCTGCTGGCATTGGTGCTCGGCATCACCGGCGTGGCGATCGCGGCGGTCGCCGCGGGCGTCTATCTCGTCGACGTCCGGCCCAAGATCCTGGAAATCCAGGGCAAGTCCCGCTAGTCGCGTGCGCCTCGTCATCGCCGCCGCGATGGCGGCAGTAACCGTGCCTCTTGCCGCTGGCTCCCGTCGCGTCGGCCGACCCGGTGCCCGGCCCGCCGTATGTCGACCACGTCCAGTGGGCGAAGTGGGGCGACATGTCCAGCCCTGCGCGTGTACCCGACGGATGCAGCGCGACTGGCGTCCGGCCAGCTCGGCACCGATCCGCAAGCCGGCGAGGCGTGGGCGGAGGTGCTGACGCTCTCGCCCGACGCCGACATCCCGGCATGAAGGCCCAGTTCCGTGTGCCACTGGCATTTCGCCGAACTCGTCGAGCCAGGCAAGGTCAGCTGGAACCTCGAACCGTGGCGAAACGAGGTCTCCGACGAGGAGATGGTCGCGGCGGGCTGCAATCCCGGCGGCACCGAAGAACCGTTCTAAGTTGACCCGAGGTGGGTCAGCCATCCACCAAGCAGCCCGGTACCCTCGTCCCCGTGCCACGACCGGTCGACCGCCGCCCCCGCGCAGACCTGTCGGCGCAACACACCATTCAGGTCAGCTCCTAGTGGCGCGCCACTACAGCCGCGAGGAAGTGGCCGCGCTCGTCGACCACACGCTGCTCAAACCGGAGGCCACCGAGGTCGACGTCGGCGCTGCTCGTGCGCGAGGCGGAAGAACTCGGGGTGTACGCGGTGTGCGTGTCGCCGACGATGGTTCGCGACGGCCAAGTCATTGCGGTACTCGGCGCAGGCGATCGCCTCCGTCGTGGGATTCCCGTCGGGCAAACATCTTTCGGCGATCAAGGCGCGAGAGGCCGCACTCGCGATGGCGGCCGGGCGCCGACGAGATCGACATGGTGATCGACGTCGGCGCGCGCGCTCGACGGTGACTTCGATGCCGTCCAGGCCGACGTCGCCGCGGTCCGGGCAGCGATACCGTGAGCCACGTCATCCTGAAGGTGATCGTCGAGTCGGCCGCGCTGCTGAGCCTGAGCGGCGAGCAGACCTGGTCGAGGCCTGCCGGGCCGCCGACGACAGGTGGCGCGGATTTTGTGAAGACCTCCACCGGATTTCACCCGTGCGGCGGCGCCTCGGTGCAGTGCCGTCGAGCTGATGGCCGCAGCCGTCGGGGCCCGGCTGAGGTCAAGGCCAGCGGCGGCATCCGCACGGCCGACCGACGCCGTCGCGATGCTCGACGCAGGCGCCACCCGGCTCGGGCTATCCGGCACCCGCGCGGTGCTCGACGGGCTGGTGAGCCCCGCACGCGCGGTCTGCTGCCGGCCAGAGCCCGCGCCGGCTGACTCGGCGAAGTTGCCTAGAGCCCCGCGAAGCAGGGGTCTTCGTTGCCCTTCGGGATCGACGCGTTCTGGGTCGAAAACTGGCTCACCACACCGCTATCGGTGACCTGCACCGATGTCGGCGTGGATGCCCAGCGGGTAGTTCTTGGTCAGCTGCGGAGGTGAACGCGTCCAGCGCCGGCTGCACGGTCTCGCGCGGCAGCGTGAAGCCGAGGCCGGTCAGCTCCGTCACCTGCAGCGAGATCCCGTTGTCGACGACCGCCGGCTTTGCGGTGATGCTGCCCAAGCGCGCCCTGCAACTCGATGGTGCCTGCGGACGGGTTGGTCGTCACGCCGGTGACGAACGAGCCGACGAGCGGGATCGCGTTCTGGATGGTGTCCTTGATGCCCTGCGAACGACCAGGCGACGTTCGCGACCAACGAGCCGATCGACCCGCTGGAGTTCGCGGTGTCCTCGAGCCGGACGTCCTTGATGACCACGTTGACCTTCATGCCCTTGGCCTGACGGATCTGGTTGCCCGCGGTCTCGAAATGGATGTTCGTGTAGTGGCCGGAGATGTGCTGCATCAGGAACGGCGGCAGGGCGCCGAACGACACCGTCGCGTTGTCCTGCACCACACACTGGGCGGCCCTGGCGACCACCTCGTCCGCGCGGCTGCGCGCGTACAAGCTCGCCCGCCAGCAGACCGGCCGCCGCCAGCGCGATGACGATGACGACGACCAGGACGATGGACAGCGGGTCGCGGAACAGGTTCTTGATCGTCACCAGCAGCGACGAGTCCTTGTTCGGGGTCCGCCCTGGCCCGCCCTGCATGGCGGTACGCGGCTGGCCCGGGGCGGGCCTTGCGGGAACTGTGGCGGCGGTGGGACGGGCGGGACCTGGTTGGCCGGGCGAGCCCAGGGATCGGTCACCTCAGCGATTCTGCCCTACCGAGGTGCGTGAACTCTGAGCGGTTACGCAATACCGCGATCGTCTCGCGGGCCTTCTGCGCCGCGGTCGAGGTCGATATCGGCGACGAGCAGCTGCGGATCCGCCCCGGCCGACGTCCAGAACTTCACCGACCGCCGACGCAACCAGGCTGCCGCCGACGCCAGTCGGTCCGGCGGCGGCGATCTCGTCGCCCGGATAGGCCTGGCCGACCGCGGCGACGACAGCCCGTCGTATCGATGGCGCGGGCGCGGGCCAGCAGCGTCCACTGCTCGAGCTTGCCCGGCCCGGTGCCCCACGACGCGTGCACGGTGATCGAGTTGCGCTCCGCGCTGGGCCAGCTCGACGTACGAGCTCGGGAAAGCGGACGTCGTAGCAGAGGGTCAGGCCGACGTCCGTCAGATCGCCGTCGACGGTGATCACGACGGGTTCGTGACCCGGCGCGACGGTCTTCGACTCGGCGAAGCCGAACGCGTCGTAGAGGTGGATCTTGTCGTAGTGCGCGTCGACGCCTGGGCCGCGTCGCGATCAGCGTGTTGGTGACCCTGCCGTCGTCGGCGGGGACGAACATGCCCGCGACGACGACGACGCCCGCGCGCTCGGCGATCGCGCGCACGCGCCGACGCCCACGACCCGTCAAGCGGTTCGGCGATCGGCGCGAGCGGCACGCCGAACCGGCACATCGTCGCCTCCGGGAACAGCACCAAGCGGGCGCCTGCGTCGGCGGCGCGGCGCGTGTAGTCCTCGACCAGGCCGAGATTGGCCGACGGTTCTGTGCCGCTCTGGATCTGCGCGAGGGCAATCCGCATGCAGCTCAGCCTAGTGGCGGGACGGTTGACCACGGAGCCCCACCGGGGCGACATCCGACCACGGCACCGAGAGAATGCCGTCGCGCATGCGCCGGCGCGGCGGCTCGACCGGGACGCCCTCGTCGCGCAGCAGGTCCAGCATGGCCCGCCAGCGCACCCGCGGGCCGAACACGCCGTGGCCCGCGACGCTGGCCCACGCTCGGTCCGCTGCCGTCAGCAGTGCGTGGATGGGCTGGCCGGCGACGTTGTGGTGGATCAGCACCTTGGGCAGCCGCTCGGCCAGATCCGATGGCTGCCCGATCGCGAACGGATCGCACGCCAGCGTCAGGCTGATCGGCCCGTTCCCGTCGAGCAGCACCCAGCAGCAGCGGCGGCCCAACTCGTCGCAGGTGCCGTCGACGATCAGCCCGCCCGGCGCGAGCCCGGCCCGCATCACCGCCCACGCGTCGGGCACCGCCTCGACCGGGTACTGGCGCAGCACGTTGAACGCCCGCACCAAAACCGGTCTCCGCCCGGCCAATTCGAAGCCGCCGAGCGCGAATTCCGACGCCGTCGCTGACGGCGGCGCAATGCCGCTTCGGGGTGGATCTCCAGGCCGACGACCCGCACGTCGGCGCGCACCACCCGCAGCCGCGCCGCCAGCTCCAGCGTCGTCACCGGCAGCGCGCCGTAGCCGAGGTCGATGACGAAGCGGATCGGCGGCCGCCTGCAGCGCGGTGCGCACCCGTCGCGAATGCACCAGCCAGCGGTCGCTGCGGCGCAGCCGGTTGTGACCCGGTCGTGCCCCGGGTGATGGCACCGACCGGCCTAGTGGTGCTCGGCGATCCAGTCAGCGGTGAACGCCTCCTCGGCGTCGAAGAGCTGTTTGATGTGGTGCAGGATCAGATCCTCGAGCGCGCCGCCGACGAACGGGATGTGCACCTTGCAGACGCTGGCCAGCCGCAACTGGCTGCCGGTGTCGGTCTCGGTGAGGAAGTACTCGCCGCCGAAGTTGACCGGGCCGTGCGGTACTGACGCCGAGTAGGTGCCCGTGGCTCGGTTCTTACTCGTGGTCGTAACGGGTCGAAATGCTGTTCGCGGGTGATGACCATGTCGACCGGCATCACGGTCCGCGCGATCGGCGGCAGATACATCCGCGGCACGGTTCTGCATGAAGACGATGTCGGTGCCTCGCTCGCCGTGACGGAGAACGACGTGATCTCCGACTGCGGCGTCAGCGAACCGGTAGGCGTCCATCAGGGTTTGCCAGTAGTCCCGGCTGGTGAAGTCCTGATAGATCTTCTCCGCCGGTGCGTCGAACTCGATGGTGTAATCCATGCGACGCGCCATGGAACATAATTTTACTTGCGGGTTACGCGTTTTCCGTGATCCACACCGTGGTGAAGCGCTGTTCTGCGATCAGCAGCTCGACGAGTTGGCTGCCGATGAAGTTCTCGATCTTGCCGCCCACGAGCGGAACGTCGACCTGGACGGTGGCCTTGAACTCCAGCCGCGAGCCGCCGCCGGATTTTGCCGGGGCGAGCACGGCGGTCGCCGCTCAGCGTCGCAGGCGCGCCGGTGATCGAGCCGTTGATGGTCGCCGCTGGCCTGCCCGTCGCGGATCGGCGTCCATGTCTCCTCGCGAACGAGGCTCAGGTCGCCGCGGTGGAACTGTGTCACCACGCCGGGCAGCCGGTCGGCGCGCAGCGCCTGCGTGGTGACGACGTCGATGCCCTGCCCATCCACTGTCATCGAATCCAGCGAGTAGTCGTCGGCGCCGGAATCGGCCAACCGCGCCAGCCAATACTGTTCATCGCTGAATGCCTGGTGGACCTGTTCGACGCTGCCCTCGTATTCGGCGGCCATGTCGAATGAACGCGGCATAGCTGGCCAGGCTACCGTTACCGCCCGTGACCGGTCTGGAACTGGGGGTGCGGCCGTCGCGGACGACGTGCCGCTGGCGCCGCTGACCACGCTGCGCATCGGGCCCGTTGCGCGCCGGTTGATCACATGCACGAGCACCGAGCAGATCGTCGACGGTGCTGCGGGCTACGCGAGATCGACCCGCTGCGGGTGCTCGCCGGGGGATCGAACGTCGTGCTGGCCGACGACCTCGCCGACCTGACCGTCGTGCTGCTCGCTAACACTGAGATCACCGTCGAGGGCAACATCGTGCGCGCCGAAGCCGGTGCGGTGTGGGACGACGTCGTGGTCACCTCGCTGGCTCACGGGCTCGGCGGGCTGGAGTGCCCTGTCGGGCATCCCCGGATCGGCAGGCGCGACGCCGGTGCAGAACGTCGGCGCGTACGGCGCCGAGGTCGCCGACACCATCCGCCGCGTCCGGCTGCTCGACCGCCGCACCGGCGAGGACCGCTGGGTGTCGCCGGACGTTCTCCAATTCGGTTACCGCACAAGCATTCTCAAGCATTCGCAGGCCGCGGTCGTGCTCGAGGTGGAGTTCGCGCTGGACGCCGACGGGCGCAGCGCCCGCTGCGCTACGGCGAGCTGGCCGCCGCGCTGGACGCCGAGCCGGGTCCCGCGCCGACCCGGCCCGGGTGCGGGAGGCGGTGCTGTCGCTGCGGGCCGGCAAGGGCATGGTGCTCGACGAGGCCGACCACGACACCTGGAGCGTCGGGTCGTTCTTCACCAACCCGGTCGTCACGCCCGCCGAATTCGACGCGGCTAAAGGCAGCGTCAGACGGGCCGGTGCCGAACTACCCCGCTCCGGACGGGGTGAAGCTCGCCGCGGGGTGGCTGGTGGAGCGGGCGGGCTTCGGCGAGGGCTATCCCGGCGACGGACGCGCCCGCACGGTTGTCGACCAAGCATGCGCTCGCGCTGACCAACCGCGGCGGCGCCACCGCCGCGGACGTGATCGTCGCTGGCCAGGACGGTACGCGACGGTGTTAGAACGACATTCGGGATCGAACTCACACCCGAGCCGATTCTGATTGGGGCCGCTCTCTGGTACCCTGGGTCCACGTGAGCCCAGCCAGATCCCTTGCCGTCGGTCAATCGGCGGCGAGTCCTGACCGCCCTGGCGGTCAGGTCGTTGCGCCGGGCGCTCTCGCAGCCTGCGGTGGCAAGGTTCGGCAAAGCCATCGAGCCGACGCGCCGGCCGCGCCTGCCGCGCCCGTCGATCACCTATCGAGCCCGCCGACGCGGCCACCGATGTGGCGCCCGTCGCGCCCGGTGCGCGTCGAGGTGAAGGACGGCTGGTTCCAGCGCGTCACGCTGACCAACGCCAGAGGGCAAGGCCGTCGCGGGCGCGCTCAACCGCGACCGCACCAGCTTCAACACCACCGAACCGCTCGGCTACGGCGTTTCGTACACCTGGGCCGGCTCGGTGGTCGGCCACGACGGCAAGGCCGTCCCGGTCGCCGGGCACGTTCACCACCGATCAACCCGGACACTCAGGTCAACGGCCAGTTCCAGCTCGCCGACGGCCAGGTCGTCGGCGTCGCCGCGCCGGTCATCATTCAGTTCGACGCGCGCGATCAGCCGACAAGGCCGCCGTCGAGAAGGCGCTGAAGGTCACGACCGAACCGCCGGTCGAGGGCAGCTGGGCGTGGCTGCCCGACGAGGTGGGCGGTTCGCGGGTGCACTACCGCACCAAGGAGTACTACCCGGCGGGCACCAAGGTCAACGTCGACGCGAAGCTGCTACGGCGTCGCCGTTCGGTGACGGCGCGTACGGCGCGCAGGACATCACGCTGAACTTCGAGATCGGCCGCCGCCAGGTGGTCAAGGCCGACGCCGTCGTCGCACCGCATCCAGGTGCTCACCGACGACGGCGTGATCATCGGACTTCCGTGCAGCTACGGCGAGGCCGACCAGCCGCGCAACATCACCCGCAGCGGCATCCACGTGGTGACGCGAGAAGTACGAGGACTTCTACATGTCCAACCCGCCGGCTGGCTACAGCAACGTCGCACGAGCGGTATCGCGGTGCGGATCTCCAACAACGGCGAGTTCATCCACGCCAACCCGGCCAGTTCCGGCGCGCAGGGCAACACCAACGTCACCAACGGCTGCATCAACCTGTCGACCGGTGACGCGCCAGCAGTACTTCAACAGCGCGATCTACGGCGACCCGTCGAGGTCACCGGCACCTCGATCGAGCTGTCCTACGCCGACGGCGACATCTGGGACTGGGCCGTCAGCCTGGGACGACTGGGTGGCGATGTCGGCGCTGTCGCCGCAAGCGTCACCGAGCGAGATCCCGAGCACCGCGCCGGTCGCCACGCCGACGGACGCGCCTCAGCCCGTCAACGGGCGACCTGGCGGCTAGCGACAGCCGGTTGAAGCGACGCTGGCCTGATCGCGCGGCCGGATCACGATCAGGTCCAGGTTGACGTGCGACGGGCGGGACGCGACGAATCCGATCACCTCGGCGACGTCCTCGGCGACCAGCGGAGTGACGCCCTCGTAGACCTTGGCCGCGCGTTCCTCGTCGCCCTCGAACCGGCGCAGTGAGAAGTCGGTCTTCACCATTCCCGGCGCAATCTCGGTGAGCCGCACCGGTTTTCCCAACAGCTCGCCGCGCAGCGTGCGATGCAGCGCACCCTGGGCGTGCTTGGCCGAGGTGTAGCCGGAGCCGTTGTCGTAGGTCTCGATCGCCGCGATCGAGGTGACCGTGACGATCAGGCCGTCGCCGGAGTCGATCAGCTTGGGCAGCAGCGCGCGGTGACGCGCAGCGTGCCCAGCACGTTGGACTCCCACATCCAGCGCCAGTGGTCGAGGTCCGCCTCGAGCCACCGGTTCGAGCCCGCGGGCGCCTGCCGGCGTTGTTGACCAGCACATCGACCCGGTCCAGGGCGCCGGCCAGCAGCCGTCACTGCCTCGTCGTCAGTGACGTCCGCCACAATCGCTGGTGCCGCCGATCTCGTCAGCGAGTGCCTTGATCGGGCCCTGTCGGCGGGCCACGCAAACGACATGAAAGCCTTGTCCCGCAAGCGTTCTCGCGGTCGCTTCGCCGATGCCTGCGCTGGCGCCGGTGACCACCGCGACCCGTTCGGAGGCTGAAGGTGTCGTCATCTGCCCAACTTTAGTTGGCGTGCTAAGTTCACCTGTGTACCGGAATCGTCAGGCTGCAGTCGCCACGCGGCACGCTGTTGTTGCTGCGCACTTCGCCGCGCCTGACTGATACCGGACGTTTCACGGTCCCGCTGAGTCGCCAGGTGTGGCCCGGACCCACCAGCCGACTTCACAAAGGACAGATCCGTGCGCACCTCCTCCACCACCACGCTCCGTCAGCCGCCGGCGTCCACCAGCGGCGTCCGCGGCGCTGAGCCGCCAGAAGCGGGCACTGGCCCCGCGAGATACCCGCAGGCGCGGCACCACGTCGTCGCGCCGCTCGCTGCAAGCGTCGCCGACGCGGCGGCCGCCTCGGTGTTCGGCGCCGCGCGCCTGCGCGGCCCGATCGCCCGTGACGTCATCGCCCAAGTCACCCAGCTCAGCATCGCGACGGTGAACCGCCAGGTCACCGCGCTGCTGGACGCCGGGATCCTGCGCGAGCGCGCCGACCTCGCGGTCTCCGGCGCCATCGGCAGGCCCCGAGTGCCGGTCGAGGTCAACCACGAGCCGTTCCTGACGCTCGGCATCCACATCGGTGCCCGCACCACCAGCATCGTGGCCACCGACCTGTTCGGCCGCACGCTGGACGCGGTCGAGACGCCGACACCGCGCGGCGCGCAGGCCGCGGCGCTGGCCTCGCTGGCCGGCAGCGCCCGCCGCTATCTGAGCCGCTGGCACCGCCGCCGCCCGCTGTGGGTCGGCGTGGCCGCCGGTCGGCGTCGTCGACAGCACCACCGGACACCTCGACCACTCAGCGGCTGGGCTGGTCCGACGCCCCGGTCGGCCCCGTGCTGGCCGAGACGCTCGGCCTGCCGGTGTCGGTGGCTTCGCACGTCGACGCGATGGCGGGCGCCGAACTGCTGCTCGGGGTGCGCCGCCAAGCTCCATCGTCGACCAGCCTGTACGTCTACGCCCGCGAGACCGTCGGCTACGCGCTGTCGATCGGCGGGCGGGTGCACTCACCAGCCAGCGGCCCGGCACCATCGCCGCGCTGCCCGCCCACTCGGAACTGCTCGGCGGCAGCGGCCAGCTCGAGTCCACGGTCAGCGACGAGGCGGTGCTGATCGCCGGCCCGCAAGGCGCGCATCATCCCGGCCGATGGGTCCGCGCGTCGACGGTGACGGCCGTGCTGCGGTCGGCCCGGCAGGGCAACCAGCAGGCTCGCGCGCTGCTCGCCGAGCGCGCGCGGGTGCTCGGCGAAGCGGTCGCGCTGCTGCGCGACATGCTCAACCCCGACGATCTGGTGGTCGGCGGCCAGGCGTTCACCGAGTACCCCGAGGGCATGGACTCTCGTCGAGGCCGCGTACGCCGAGCGTTCGGTGCTGCCTGCCCGCGACATCAGGGTCACCGCGTTCGGTAACCGGGTGCAGGAAGCCGGCGCCGGGGTGGTGTCGCTCGGCGGGCTCTACGCCGACCCGATCGGGGCGATGCGGCGCGCACAGCGCCGGACTGCTTGATCGGCCGCTGCGCCAGCTGGGTCTGATTGGCCGCTCGGCGTGGCTGACGGCGACATTGATGCATGCGGCGGTGTAGACGTATCCTGTGCGCCTAGCAACAGATCTGCCGCGCCGCGTCGCTGTGCCTGGTGCGCACCTCACCGCTCGCGCAGCCGGGCACCGGCGACGCAGGCGGCATGAACGTCTACGTGCTGCAGAGCGCGCTGCAGATGGCCCGCCGCGGCGTCGAGGTGGAGATCTTCACCCGCGCGACGTCGTCGGCCGATCAGCCTGTCGTCAAGGTCGCGCCCGGGCGTGCTGGTGCCGCAACGTCGTGGCCGGGCCGTTCGAGGGCTCGACAAGTACGACCTGCCCACCCAGCTGTGCGCCTTCACCGCGGGCGTGCTGCGCGCCGAAGCCACCCACGAGCCCGGCTACTACGACATCGTGCATTCGCACTACTGGCTGTCCGGGCAGGTCGGCTGGCTGGCCCGGGACCGCTGGGCGGTGCCGCTGGTGCACACCGCGCACACGCTCGCCGCGGTGAAGAACGCCGCGCTGGCCGACGGCGACTCGCCGGAACCGCCGCTGCGTGCCGTCGGCGAACAGCAGAGTCGTCGACGAGGCGGACCGGTTGATCGTCAACACCGAACATGAAGCGCAGCAACTGGTTTCGCTGCACCACGCCGACCCGGACCGCATCGATGTGGTGCACCCCGGCGTCGACCTGGAGATGTTCACGCCGGGAGACAAGCGGGCCGCCCGCGCTGCGCTCGGGCTCGACGCCGACGAGCCGGTGCTGGCGTTCGTCGGCCGCATCCAGCCGCTCAAGGCGCCCGACGTGCTGCTGCGCGCGGCGGCCAAACTGCCAGGCGTGCGTGTGGTGGTGGCCGGTGGACCGTCGGGCAGCGGGCTTGGCCGCGCCGGACGGGCTGATTCGGCTGGCCGACGAACTGGGTATCGCCGACCGCGTGACGTTCCTGCCGCCGCAGTCCCGCGATCAACTCGTCGACGTGTACCGGGCCGCCGACCTGGTCGCGGTGCCGAGCTATTCGGAGTCCTTCGGGCTGGTCGCCATCGAGGCGCAGGCCTGCGGCACCCCGGTGGTGGCCGCCGCCGTCGGCGGGCTGCCGGTCGCGGTGCGCGACGGGGTCAGCGGCACGCTGGTCGAACGGCCACGACGTCGACGACTGGGCGCAGGCGATCGGCGCGCTGCTGCAGCGTGGCCCCGAGCGCATGAGCCGCGCGCGCCGTCGAGCACGCGGCGACGTTCTCGTGGACGCACACCGTCGACGCGCTGCTGGCCAGCTATCGGTCGCGCGATCGCCGACTACCGCGCCCGGCACCGGCTGCCGGATGCGACGGCGCGACGCAGCGGCCGTCGCTTCCGATGAGGCAGGCGGGCGTGCGCGCGATGAGCGCTCGCGCGAGCGTGCGCAGCAGCGTCATCGAGGACACCTGCAAGGAGCACGGCCTCGTCTGCACCCGCCACGAGGGCGCGCACGGCGGGCTGCCGGGCATCATCGTCGAGCTGCCCGGCGAGCGCCGGCTCAAGACCAACACCATCCTGTCCATCGGCGAACATTCGGTGCGCGTCGAGGCGTTCGTCTGCCGCAAGCCCGACGAGAACCACGAGGGCGTGTACCGGTTCCTGCTCAAGCGCAACCGCAGGCTGTACGGCGTCGCCTACACCCTCGACAACGTCGGCGACATCTATCTGGTCGGCCGGATGGCGCTGAGCTCGGTGACCGCCGACGAGATCGACCGGGTGCTCGGCCAGGTGCTCGAGGCCGTCGACTCGGACTTCAATACGTTGCTGGAGTTGGGTTTCGGTCGTCGATCCAGAAAGAGTGGGAGTGGCGGGTGTCGCGCGGCGAGTCGCTGAAGAACCTGCAGGCGTTCGCGCACCTGATCGACGAAAGACGACTGATCGGCCGCGTGAGAGGATCGCTGCCATGGCGAGACTCCACGCTGATTCTGCTGCGCCACGGCGAGAGCGAGTGGAACGCGCTGAACCTGTTCACCGGATGGGTCGATGTCGACCTCACCGGAGAAGGGCAGGGCCGAAGCGGTCCGCGCCGGCGAGCTGATCAAGGAGCTGGACCGCCAGCCCGACGTGCTCTACACGTCGCTGCTGCGACGCGGCGATCAACACCGCCAACCTCGCGCTGGACAAGGCCGACCGGCACTGGATCCCGGTGCATCGCGACTGGCGGCTCAACGAGCGCCACTACGGCGCGCTGCAGGGCCTGAACAAGGCCGAGACCAAGGAGAAGTACGGCGACGAGCAGTTCATGGCCTGGCGGCGCAGCTACGACACCCCGCCGCCGCCGATCGAGCACGGGCAGCGAGTACAGCCAGGACGGCGATCCGCGCTACGCCGACATCGCCGGCGGGCCGCCGCTGCACCGAATGCCTCGAGGACGTCGTCGAGCGGTTCGTGCCGTACTACACCGCGACGATCGTGCCCGACCTGCAGGCAGGCAAGACGGTGCTGATCGCCGCCCACGGCAACTCGCTGCGCGCGCTGGTGAAGTACCTCGACGGCATGTCGGACGACGACGTCGTCGGGCTCGAACATCCCGACCGGCATCCCGCTTCGCTACGACCTGGACAGCGACCTCAAGCCGACGGTCATCGGCGGCACGTACCTGGACCCCGAGGCGGCCGCGGCGGGTGCGGCGGCGGTGGCCGCCCAGGGCGCCAAGTAAGTGCCGATCCGGCAACGCCATACGTGGCAAACACTGGGTAAACGGCTACCGAACACCTGCGATTGGCCGTGTGACATGTCCCGATTTGGCCGCACGCTGCTGGGATGACGTTCACCGGATGCGTACGATTTTCGCGTGAGTGTGGTATCGGCGCTGCTGCTCGCGGCGGATCGTGGCGCTGCTCGCACTGGTGATCGGTGGTCGGGCTGGGGGCGGGGCTCACGCCGCGCATCCTCGAACGCAGGCAACGCCGCGCCGCCGAGCAGTCCGGCATCACCGTCTCGCAAATGCTCGAGCACATCGTCTCCGGATCGCCGGTGGGGATCGTCGTGGTCGACACCTACCGTGACGTCGTCTACACCAATGACCGGGCCCGCGAGCTCGGGCTGGTCCGTGACCGGCTGCTCGACGACCGGGCCTGGCTGGCCGCGGAGCGCACGCTGGCGACCGGCGAGGACGGCGAGGTCGACCTGTCGCCGCGCAAACGCACCAACCCCGGCCGGTCCGGGCTGTCGGTCCGCGGGCACGTACGGCTGCTGACCGAGGACGATCGCCGGTTCGCGGTGGTCTACGTCGACGACCAGTCCGAGCACGCGCGCATGGAAGCCACCCGCCGCGACTTCGTTGCGAACGTCAGCCACGAACTCAAGACTCCGGTCGGCGCGATGGGCGTGCTCGCCGAGGCGCTGCTGGCCTCCGCCGACGACCCCGACACCGTGCGCCGCTTCGCCGAGAAGATGCTCGCGGAATCGAACCGGCTGGCCAACATGGTCGGTGAGCTGATCGACCTGTCGCGGCTGCAGGGCGGCGAACGGCTGCCCGATCTGGATGCCGTCGATGTCGACCACGTGGTGGCCGAGGCGCTGTCGCGCTACAAGGTGGCCGCCGACAACGCCGACATCGCGATCACCACGGACGCGCCGACCGGCTACCGCGTGCTGGGCGATCGAGTCGCTGCTGGTGACCGCGATCGCCAACCTGGTGTCGAACGCAATCGCCTACTCGCCCAACGGGTCTCGCGGTGTCGATCAGCCGCGCGCCGGCGCGGCGACAACGTCGAGATCGCGGTCACCGACCGCGGCATCGGCATCGCGCGCGAGGACCAGGAGCGGGTGTTCGAACGGTTCTTCCGCGTCGACAAGGCGCGCTCACGCGCCACCGGCGGCACCGGACTCGGCCTGGCGATCGTCAAGCACGTCGCCGCCAATCACAACGGATCCATCCGGCTGTGGAGTCAGCCGGGAACGGGATCGACGTTCACCCTGTCGATTCCGGCCTACCCCGATCACGAAGATGAATCGGACGAGCGAGAGGACTAGCCAGACCAATGACCAGCGTGTTGATCGTGGAGGACGAGGGAGTCCTTGGCCGATCCCCTGGCCTTTCTGCTGCGCAAGGAGGGCTTCGAGGCCACGGTGGTGGCCGACGGGCCGTCGGCCCTGGCCGAATTCGAGCGTGCCGGTGCCGACATCGTCCTGCTGGACCTGATGCTGCCGGGGATGAGCGGAACCGACGTGTGCAAGCAATTGCGTTCGCGCTCCAGCGTTCCCGTCATCATGGTGACGGCGCGGGACAGCGAGATCGACAAGGTCGTCGGGCTGGAACTCGGCGCCGACGACTACGTCACCAAGCCGTACTCGGCGCGCGAGCTGATCGCCCGGATCCGGGCGGTGCTGCGTCGCGGCAGCGACAACGACGACTCCGGCGTCAGCGACGGCATCCTGGAGGCCGGCCCGGTGCGGATGGACGTCGAGCGGCACGTCGTGACTGTCAACGGCGAGCCGATCACGTTGCCGCTCAAGGAGTTCGACCTGCTGGAGTACCTGATGCGCAACAGCGGCCGGGTGCTCACCCGCGGGCAGCTCATCGACCGGGTCTGGGGCGCCGACTATGTCGGCGACACCAAGACGCTCGACGTGCACGTCAAGCGGCTGCGGTCCGAAGATCGAGGCCGACCCCGGCCAACCCGGTGCACCTGGTCACGGTCCGCGGCCTCGGCTACAAACTCGAGGGGCTGAGCTCCCGCGCGAGCTGAGGCACCGACGCGCGCATGCGGAACGCAAAGCCCTGCGTCGTCTGACTTTCGCGTCTGCTCGCGCTAGGCCGTGATTCCGCCCATGATCTCGAACACCTCAAAGGTGTTGACACCGGCGGTGACTGACGGGTCGCGCTCACCGATCGCCAGCACTTCGGCCCGGTCCGCGGCGCGCAGCACGCCCAGGCCCCACACGCCTTCCGGGATCGGCGACGGGACCGTAGACCACCACCTGGCCGTCGTGCAGCAGCTGCTGCCGGTACTCCATGTGCTCGGCCATCGCGGACTGCTCCTCGGCCGTCATGGTCTGGGCGAAATCGCCCGCGGCGGAATCAGCCGGAACGATGGGCAACTGGCCACGCTCGCGAACGCTAGGACAGCAGCGATCTGGCTCATTCGGCGGCGCGGGTCGCGGGATGCACGGCGATCAGCCCTAAACCCGCTGCGCCGCTTGCACATTGCGGCCAGCTCGGCGTACGCCTTCTCGCCGAGCAGCTCGGTGCAGCTCGAGGGCGTACGACTCCCACACCTGCTTAGCGCCGACATGCGCGTTGGGGTCGCCGGTGCAGTACCAGTGCAGGTCCGCTCCGCCTCACCCCAGCCGCGGCGGTCGTACTCGGTGATCGTGGTCTTGAGCACCTCCGAGCCGTCCGGGCCGCTCGACCCACTCCTGGGTGCGGCGGATCGGCAGCTGCCAGCACACGTCCGGCTTCATCGTCAGCGGCTCGACACCAGCTTCGAGCGCCTTGCTGTGCAGCGCGCATCCGATGCCGCCTGGCGAAACCGGGCCGATTCAGAAAGATGCAGGCGCCCTTGTACTTTCGGGTGCGCAGAGTTGGGTTTGTCGTCGTACTCGTCCCATCTCGAGGTAGCCCTTCTTGCCGAGGCCCTTCTCGCGGAACTGCCAATCCTCGTCGGTCAGCTGCTTGACGGCGTCGTCCAGCCGGGCGCGGTCGTCCGTCATCGGACAGAAACGCGCCGTGCGAGCAGCACCCGTCGTCGGGCCGGCCCTCCACCGTGCCCTTGCACGCGGGTGTGCCGAACACACACGTCCACCGCGACAGCAGCCACGTCAGGTCGGCGGCGATCAGATGCTCGGGATTGTCGGGTCGTAGAACTCCACCCACTCGCGGGCGAAGTCAGTTCCACTTCACCTGGGTGCGATGCGCTCACAAAACTCAACGGTAGACCCAGTTAAGTTGGGACGTGCGATTAGGCGTGCTCGACGTGGGCAGCAATACCGTCCATCTGTTGGTGGTCGACGCGCGCCGCGGCGGCCATCCGACACCGATGAGTTCCACCAAGGCTGTCGCTGCGGCTCGCCGAGGCCATCGACGGCTCGGGCAAGCTGACCCGCAAGGGTGCCGACAAGCTCATCAGCACCATCGACGAGTTCGCCAAGATCGCCGCCAGCTCCGGCTGCGCCGAGCTGATGGCGTTCGCCACCTCCGCGGTGCGCGACGCCACCAACTCCGAGGACGTGCTGGCGCGGGTGCTCGCCGACACCGGCGTGGCGCTGCAGGTGCTCAGCGGGGTCGACGAGTCCCGGTTGACGTTCCTGGCGGTGCGCCGGTGGTACGGGTGGAGCGCCGGGCGCATCATCAACATCGACATCGGCGGCGGTTCGCTGGAACTGTCCAACGGCGTCGACGAGGAGCCCGAAGTCGCGCTGTCGCTGCCGCTGGGCGCCGGCCGGCTCACCCGCGAATGGCTGCCCGACGATCCGCCCGGCCGCCGCCGCGTGGCGATGCTGCGCGACTGGCTGGCCACCGAGATCGCCGGACGCCGGCGCCGAGATGCTCGAGGCCGGCAGCCCGGACCTCGCGGTGGCAACGTCGAAGACGTTCCGCTCGCTGGCCCGGCTGCACCGGCGCCGCCCCTCGGGCGCGGGTCCGCGGGTCGAGACGGACGCTGACAGCTACCGGTCTTCGGCAGCTCATAGCGTTCATCTCTAGGATGACCGCGGCCGACCGTGCGGAGTTGGAAGGAGTGAGTGCCGAGCGGGCGCCACAGATCGTGGCCGGAGCTTTGGTAGCTGAGGCGAGCATGAAGGCTCTCGATGTCGATAGCGTGGATATCTGCCCCTGGGCATTGCGGGAAGGGCTGATTCTGCGGAAACTCGACAGCGAAGCCGGATGGAACGGCCTTGGTGGAGACGTCCGTGCGCGATGCTGGACGAGAAGTAGCTAGGCCCAGAGGCAACACACGATGACAGGACCAGAAGACAGCCACAGCAGCACGCGACCGATCTCGGTCGCGGAGTTGCTGGCGAAGAACGGCACGATCGGCGCCCCGCCCGTCGGCGGTCGGCGCCGGCGGCGCCGTGGCAACAGCGACTCCGTCACAGTCGCCGAGCTGACCGGCGAGATCCCGATCGTCGGCGAGCACGACGCTCACGCACGTCGACGAAACCGAGACCACCCGAACCATCCCGGTGGTCGCCGACGAGGCCCGTCGCGCGCGTCGACCAACGGCGTCGTCGACCACGACGACGAAGTCGAAACCGAACCGTCGACGAGCTCAGAGCCGAGACCGCCGAGGACGAGTACGAAGACGTCGACGACGATCGTACGCCGACGCGGTAGCCGACTACGCCGCCCACATCGAGCAGCCGCGACGTCGACGCCTGACCCGGTGGACTTCTTCGCGCCCCCGCCGCGTCGCCCGCAGTACACGCCGGACACGCGGCGCTACCGCGCCCGGCGAGCCAGGGTGCCGAGCAGATGAGTCCCGATCCGGTCGACGACGACGACGACCTGTTCGACTCTCCGATCGACCTGGCCGAGCGCCGGAGATCGAGGACGAGGACACCGAGGCCGCGGTCGAGGAGAAGGACAAGGACAAGCTGCCGTCGTACCTGCGGTCGACGGCGGGCACCGCTGTTCGGCGGCCAAACCGTCGCCGACGACTTGGCCCGGCGCGGCGCACCCCCGCCCCGAGGACATCGATCTCGAGGACGACGAGGACACCGACGCGGCGCCGTCGCGGCACGTCGTCGTTCCTGCGCGGCGCCTGGGTCGTCGGCCAGTGCATCATCGCGGTCGCGTTCGGCGCGGGCCTGTTCATCGCGTTCGACCAGCTGTGGAAGTGGAACAACATCGTCGCCCTCGTGCTGTCGGTGCTGGTGATCCTCGGCCTGGTGGTGGGCGTGCGCGTGGTGCGCAAGACCGAGGACATCGGCAGCACGCTGATCGCGGTGGCGGTCGGGGCTCTGGTCACACTCGGACCGTTGGCACTGCTGCAGTCGGGCTAGGCGCCGACGCCATAACCACAGTGCGCCCCGCCATCAAGGTCGGTCTGTCGACGGCCTCGGTATATCCGCTGAGGACCGAGGCCGCCTTCGAGTACGCGGCGCGGCTCGGCTACGACGGCGTCGAGCTGATGGTGTGGGCCGAAACGGTCAGCCAAGACATCGACGCGATCGAGCGAGCTGTCAGAGCGCTATCGGCATGCCGGTGTTGTCGGTGCACGCGCCGTGCCTGCTGATCTCGCAGCGGGTGTGGGGCGCCAACCCGATCCCGAAGCTGGAGCCGCAGTGTGCGGGCGGCCGAACAGCTCGGCGCGCAGACCGTCGTCGTGCATCCGCCGTTCCGGTGGCAACGCCGCTACGCCGAGGGCTTCTCCGATCAGGTCGCCGAGCTCGAGGCGTCCAGCGACGTGATGGTGGCGGTGGAGAACATGTTTCCGTTCCGCGCCGACCGGTTCTTCGGTGCCGGCCAGACATCGATCGAGCGGATGCGCAAGCGTGGCGGCAGGCCGGGCCCGGCATCTCGGCGTTCGCACCGTCCTACGACCCGCTCGACGGCAACCACGCCCACTACACGCTCGACCTGTCGCACACCGCGACCGCGGGCACCGACGCGCTCGACATGGCCCGCCGGATGGGCGACGGACTCGATGCACCTGCACCTGTGCGACGGCAGCGGCGCGCCTCCACCGACGAGCACCTGGTGCCGGGCCGCGGCACCCAGCCCACCGTGGAGGTCTGCGCGAGATGCTGGCGGCCGGCGACTTCTCGGGGCATGTGATCCTGGAGGTGACCACATCGGGCGCGCGCACCGGCCACCGAACGCGAAGCGCTGCTGTCGGAGTCACTGCAGTTCGCCCGCGCGCACCTGCTGCGCTGACGCTGCGAAGGCCTAGTAGGACATGTCCATGAATTCCACCCTGTTCACCGACGCCATGGCGCTCACCCCGGCCGGGGACGGCGTGTATGACGGCGAACTGAACGAGCATTGGACCATCGGCCCGAAGGTGCACGGCGGGCGATGCTGGCGCTGTGCGCGAACGCGGCGCTCAAGGAGCACGGCGGAGAGGCGGTCCAAGCCGATCGCGGTGGTCAGGCAATTTCCTGTGGGCGCCTGACCCCGGCCCGATGCGGGTGGTCACCACCGTGCGCAAGCGCGGGCGTCGGCGTCAGCCTCATCGACGTGGAGCTGAACCAGGGCGATCGACACCGCCGTCCGCGCAGCGGTGACGCTCGGCGACCCGGAGCACCGCGTGCCGCCGCTGTCGGCCGTAATCCGGTGCACTGTCGGTCAATCCGGTGGATGCCCCTGATGCAGCCGGAGCCGCCGCCGGGACTGAGCCGATCGGCCCCGGCCACCCGATGGAAGACATCGTGCATCTGGCGCACGGCTGCGACATCCGGCCGTCGCTGACGACGTTCACGCCGCGCACCGACGGCGGGCCGCCGGTCATCGAATACTGGGTGCGCCCGAAAGGCGTTGCGCCGGACGTGTTTTTCGCGCTGTCTGTGCGGCGACGTGTCGGCGCCGGTGACGTTCGGCGTGAACCGAATGGGATGGGCGCCGACGGTTCAGCTCACCGCGTATCTGCGTGCGCTGCCCGCCGACGGCTGGCTGCGCGTGTCTGTGCACGACGGCGCAGATCGGCCAGGACTGGTTCGACGAGGACCACATCGTCGTCGACTGCGAGGGCCGCATCATCGTGCAGAGCCGTCAACTGGCGATGGTGCCGCCAGGTCGTGACGCCGGAGGCGTCGAGATCCAGGCGTCGGGCGCATGCAATGCTTGCGCGCATGGCCAGAATCGCGATCGTCGGCGGTGGAAGTATCGGCGAGGCACTGCTGTCCGGGCTGCTGCGGGCCGGACGGCAGGTCAAGGACCTGGTGGTCGCCGAGAAGAGCCCCGATCGCGCGAAGTATCTGTCCGACACGTATTCGGTGCTGGGTGACGACGGTCGCCGACGCGGTCGACACCGCGACCTACGTGATCGTCGCCGTCAAGCCCGCCGATGTGGCAGTGTCGTCGGCGAGATCGCCGACGCGGCGGCGAAGGCCGAAAGCGATACCGCCGAACAGGTTTTCGTGTCGGTTGTCGCGGGCGTGACCACCGAGTTCTACGAGAACAAGCTGCCGGCCGGATCGCCGGTCATCCGGGTGATGCCCAACGCGCCGGTCGTCGTCGGCGGGGAGTCAGCGCGCTGGCGCGCGGCCGCTTCGCCACCGCCGATCACCTCAAGGAGGTGTCGGCGATCTTCGATGCGGTCGGCGGCGTGCTGACGGTGCCCGAGTCGCAACTCGACGCGGTCACCGCGGTGTCGGGCTCCGGGCCGGCGTACTTCTTCCTGATGGTCGAGGCGCTCGTCGACGCGGGCGTCGCCGCCGGGCTGACACGTTCGGTGGCGACCGATCTGGTCGTGCAAACGATGGCGGGCTCGGCCGCGATGTTGCTGGAGCGCCTGGACGAGGCGCAGCCTGCGGGCGACGCGGCGATGGGCACCGCGATGGACACCACCGCCGCCCAATTGCGCGCCACGGTTACCTCGCCGGGCGGTACCACCGCTGCTGGGCTGCGCGGAACTCGAACGGGGCGGTTTGCGGGCGGCGGTCGCCGACGGCCGTCGAAGCCGCAAAAAGCGCTCTGAGCAGCTCGGAATTACATCTGAGTAGTTAATCAATTTCCAACCGATTAGCCCACACCCGTCGCAGTAACCCCATCCGCCACGCTATTCTCCCAGTGGTAAGCACGGGTTGGTGCCAGCGGTGGGGAAGCCGCTGGAACTGCCCGTGCCTGATGGATTGGGTTGCGATGACGTCTATGAACGGGCCATCGGCGCGGGATCGGCTAGTGGAAAGGCGGCGCGTGACGCCGGCCAGGCCGACGCTCAGCCGCCACGAGCTCAATTTCTCACCGTCGCCGAGGTGGCGAGCCTGATGCGGGTCAGCAAGATGACGGTGTACCGGTTGGTGCACAACGGCGAGTTGCCCGCCGTCCGCGTTGGACGCTCGTTCCGGGTGCACGCCAAGGCTGTCCACGACATGTTGGAGAGCTCGTACTTCGACGCGGGCTAGCGTCGCTCTTCGCGCGAGACGTCAGGCGTCACCTCGCGGTGCGTGTCGGCGCAGGGCGTTTTCCGTTTACCTCAGGCCGCCCGGGTAAGGTGTGCGGGTCAGAGGCTCGAAAGGCCCCGAGACTGAACAGTCTAGGTAGCGGAGTTCATGGGTTCAGTCATCAAGAAGCGGCGTAAGCGCATGTCGAAGAAGAAGCACCGCAAGCTGCTTCGTCGCACGCGGGTGCAGCGCAGAAAACTCGGCAAGTAGCTTTCACGCTGCGGCCGCTAGTCTGTCCGAGATGGATTCTGAGGGTCAATCGAACGGGTCCGACTCGCGCGACACCGTCCACTATCCGAAGGTCGTCCTGGTCACGGGGGCGTGCCGGTTCCTCGGCGGATATCTGACCGCCCGGCTCGCGCAGAACCCGTTGATCAACCACGTCATCGCCGTCGACGCGATCGCGCCGAGCAAGGATCTGCTGCGACGGATGGGCCGCGCGGAGTTCGTCCGCGCCGACATCCGTAACCCGTTCATCGCCAAGGTCATCCGCAACGGCGACGTCGACACCGTGGTGCATGCCGCGGCGGCCTCTACGCGCCGCGCTCCGGGCGGGCGCGCAGCGCTCAAGAACTCAACGTGATGGGCGCGATCCAGTTGTTCGCGGCCTGCCAGAAGACGCCGTCGGTGCGCCGCGTCGTGCTCAAGTCGACGTCCGAGGTGTACGGCTCGAGTTCGCGCGACCCGGTGCTGTTCACCGAGAGCAGCAGCCGCCGCAGGCCGCCGGGCGAAGGGTTCGCCCGAGACAGCATCGACATCGAGGGCTACGCCCGCGGGCTGGGCCGGCGCAGGCCCGACATCGCGGTCAGCATCCTGCGGTTGGCCAACATGATCGGCCCCGCGATGGACACCGCGCTGTCGCGGTATCTGGCCGGGCCGGTGGTGCCGACGGTCGTCGGTCACGACGCGCGGCTGCAGCTGCTGCACGAGCAGGACGCGCTCGGCGCGCTGGAGCGCGCCACCATGGCGGGCAAGGCGGGCACGTTCAACATCGGCGCGCCCGGCATCATCATGATGAGTCAGGCCATCCGGCGCGTCGGGCCGGGTGCCGCTGCCGGTGCCGCGTTCGCGCGCTGTGGGCTGTGGATTCGCTGAGGCGCGCAACTCGCTACACTGAACTCGATCGCGAGCAGCTTGACTACTTGAGCTACGGCCGGGTCATGGACACCATGCGGATGCGAAACGACCTTGGCTACAGCCCTAAAGTGGACAACCGCGGAAGCTTTCGACGATTACGTCCGCGGTCGCGGATTGACTCCGATCATCGACCCGCGATGGGTACGCTCAATCGGAGAGTCGCGCCGTGTCTGCGGCGCAACGCTGGGGACGCTAGAACAAACATTTTCAAGCCGGGTGGGGAGAAGGTAGCAACGTGGCGGGCGAGTCCAAAGCCAAAGTCATTCCGCTGCACTCTAATTCGGGCCGATCGTCGGCTCAGCGGCGCGTGCTGCGGCGCGCGGAAACTCCGCGCCGACATCCTCGCTCGCTGTCCGGACTCCGGCGGCGCGCGCTTCTGCCGAGCAGATCGCCGCCGTCGTCCGCGAGATCGATCAGCGTCGCAGCGCCGTCGCGGGCACTTCGACCGCCGAGGAGACGCCGTCCGAACTCGCCAAGCGGATCGCACGCGGTCGCTGAATTCATCCGCAAGCGGATGATGGGCGACTACACCGTCGACGAGTTCGGGTTTGACCCGCACCTCAATGACGCAATCTTTTTGCGCTTTGCTGCGCGTGTTCTTCAACTCGTGGTTCCGGGTTGAGGTCAGCGGGATTGAAAACCTGCCGGAGTCCGGCGCGGCGCTGGTGGTCGCCAACCACGCGGGCGTGTTGCCGTTCGACGGGCTGATGACCGCGGTGGCGGTACACGACAAGCACCCGACGCATCGAGACCTTCGACTGCTGCGCCGCCGACATGGTGTTCGACATGCCGATGATCGGTCAGGCCGCGCGCAAGGCAGGTCACACCATGGCGTGCACCGCCGACGCGCACCGGCTGCTGCGCCGCCGGCGAGCTGACCGCCGTTTCCCCGAGGGCTACAAGGGCCTGGGCAAGCACTTCAAGGATCGCTACAAGCTGCAGCGGTTCGGCCGCGGCGGCTTTGTCGTCGGCGGCGCTTGCGGACCAAGGCGCCGATCGTGCCGTGCTCGATCGTCGGCTCTGAGGAGATCTACCCGATGATCGCCGACGTCAAGTTGCTGGCCCGGCTGTTCGGGCTGCCGTACTTCCCGGTCACGCCGCTGTTCCCGCTGGCGGGGCCGCGTCGGCATGGTGCCGCTGCCGTCGAAGTGGCATATCCAGTTCGGCGAGCCGATCCCGACCGCCGACTACGACGAGTCGGCCGCCGAGGATCCGATGATGCACGTTCGAGCTGACCGACCAGGTCCGCGAAACCATCCAGCGAACGCTTTACCAGTTGCTGGCGAACCGTCCGCAACATGTTCCTTCGGCTAGAGTTTCGCCGCAGCTCCACTTAGCAGGCATTTGCCCAGCAATCATCTTTGGCGATCGCCGCGATCGCGCGCGGCGGCGATCTCGCGCGCTCACCTCGTCCGGCCTCGCTCGTCTGATGCGGCCTCGCCGATCACGCGTGACGATCGTCAGTGATCACTCGGCTTGCCGTCGGCGTCGGTCACTTCACCGCGGATCTCGGCTGACCACCGCGCCGTGCGACTCGGTCACCGAATCCAGATATGAGTCGAAGTAGAGCTTGTCGCCGGCCAGGATCGGCCGGTGGAAGGTCGAGCTTCTGGTCGCGGTGCAGCACCGTTCCATGTTGATCGGTACGTCGAAGTGGTTGAAGATCTCCAGCTGCACGCGACGTCCGCGACCGCCAGGAACGTCAGTGAGGCGACCAGCGCGTCGTAGCCGCATTCCTTGGCGGCCGTCCTCGCTGTAGTGGGCCGGATGGTCGTCACTCGACGGCCCGCGCGAACTCACGGATCTTCTCTCGGTCGACCTCGAAAGTAGTCCGGGTACCGGTAGTGGGTTCCGATGATGCTTTCGGCGATGCCCATGCTGGCCGTTCTCCCGTTGATGTGTTAGCGGCGCGAGCTCAGCGCCATTCAGCTGCCGAAGGTTGGTCGCCGCGCGCGACCGCCGCTCAGCCGCCATCTGCGTCGCGAAACAATCGCTGCCAACGCCCCGCCGACCGCGCCGAGCGCCAGCGCCGACGGCACGCCGATCCGCGCGGCCTTGCGCGCGGTGCGGAAATCGCGGATCTCCCAACCACGCTCGCGGGCCAGGTCACGCAGGTCGGCGTCCAGGGTTGATCGCGACGCGCGGTGCCGACCAGAGACAGCATCGGCACGTCGTTGAAGCTGTCGGAGTAGGCGGTGCAGCGGCGCCAGGTTCAGCCCTTCGCGGATGGCCAGCGACCGCATCGGCGTGCGCCTTGCCGGTGCCGTGCAGGATGTCGCCGACCAGCCGGCCGGTGAACACCCCGTCGACCGACTCGGCGACCGTGCCGAGCGCACCGGTCAGCCCCAGCCGCCTGGCGATCGTGGCAGCCAGCTCGTAGGGCGTCGCGGTGACGAGCCACACCTGCTGGCCCGCGTCGAGGTGCATCTGCGCCAGCGCACGGGTGCCCGGCCAGATCTTGCTCGGCGATGATCTCGTCGTAGATCTCCTCGCCGACGGCCTCCAGCTCCGCTGGTGGAGCGGCCCTCGATGAACGCCAGCGCCTTGCGCCTGCCCGCGGCCACGTCGTCGCTGTTCTCGCGGCCGATGAAGCTGAAACTTGGCCTGCGCGTAGGCGAAGCGGCCCAAATCGCCGTAGGTGAAGTACTTGCGGGCGGCCAGACTGGCGGGCGAAGTGCACCAGCGACGAGCCGTGCACAAGCGTGTTGTCGACGTCGAAGAACGCCGCGGCGGTCAGGTCGGGTGGCGGGGGAGGCGGGCGGTTGGCGGCCTCGATCTCGAGGTCGGTGATCGGCGGCGCCGCGGCGCTGGATTCGCTGGCGAGCGCCTGTTGAGCAGCCTCGACGCCGGCCCCCGCTGTCGGACACGGATTTTTCATTAGTAGTTGGACGTCTCGCGGCAAAGCGACGTCCCCGGGACCCTCCAGCCGCGCAGGTGTCTCGCGTTGCCCATGTGTGCACGCCGCAAAGCCGGTTGGTGCGTGGTAAAGTTTCAGCCGACTGGCTCCACAAGCCATGGCCTTGGCTTTGCGCGGCGCTTGATGCGCCAATGACCTCGCGTTGGCGATGTCTGCGGCCCCGCCGGCGGGGGGTGATGATGCGACTGGAACCTCGGCACCTGCCGAGCGTCTCCGGACGCGGCGGGTGGAAGTCGGGCCACCGTTGGCTGCTCAAGTCCAGCCGGTCGGAGACCATCCGTGTTCCTGTGGACGTGCAGTCCGAGGTAGTCGGAGAGCAGATCCGATGCTCTTTCATGCCATGCGCTCGCAACGGTGACGCTGGGATGAGTGGCTCTTTCTGCGGGTCTCGCACAGGCAGAAGCCTGGTATTGCGGGCGGTCGTGGTAGTGTCGCGCACCCGCGACTGGCGGAGCGCCGAAGCGAACGACTGGGCCGCACCTCCCATGAAGCCGTGCGGTGGCCTGACTTCGCCCGAATGTTGCGGCGCAACCCCAGCGCTTCGGCTCGTCCGTTGCGGCACTGGCGGGCCGATTCTGCGTTGTCCCCGCCGAGGTTGGTATCGGATCGACGCGCCGGGTCACGCGCGCGTCTGTACGCCATGACTGTAGAGGTATCACCGACGGCTCAGGCTTGGTCGCAGCGGGCGGATATCGCGGGATGAACCGCGGGTGAATTGTCACGGAGGCCGCACGATCTGCTCGGGCGCAGCGACACGGCTCGCAGTTGGCTGACGAGCTGGGTTTCGAGCTTAGATCACCGATGTCGACGCCGTCGCCGGCGGCGATCGCGCTGCGGCCGGAGTTCGGCTGACCGGCTTCCTGTGGTGCTGCTGGACGGCGCGGAGCACAGTTACTGGGAGGTCGATGAGCCCAGGCTGCGGGCGGATCTGGCCAGGGGGTCGATGGACTGAGCAAATTTGGTAGCCCAGCTGGTAAACGGCTACCGTGGATGACGTGGTGATGAAGCCGTGAGCGTATTGCTTTTCGGGGTTTCGCACCGCAGCGCGCCGGTGTCGGTGCTGGAGCAACTGAGCACCGACGAGGTCCGATCAGGCCAAGATCGTCGACCAGGTGCTGCAGTCCTCGTTGGTGACCGAGGCGATGGTGCTGTCCACCTGCAACCGCGTCGAGGTCTACGCCGTCGTCGAGGCCTTCCACGGCGGCCTGTCGGTGATCGGTTCGGCGTGCTGTCCGAGCACTCCGGCATGTCGCTCAACGACCTGACGAAGTACGCCTACGTGCGGTACGCGGAAGCGGCCGTCGAGCATCTGTTCGCCGTGGCCAGCGGCCTGGACTCCGCGGTCATCGGCGAGGCAGCAGGTGCTCGGCCAGGTCCGCCGCGCCTACGCCGCCGCCGAGGCCAACCACACCGTCGGCCGCACCCTGCACGAGCTGTCCCAGCGCGCGCTGTCGGTCGGCAAGCGGGTGCACTCCGAGACCGGCATCGACGCGGCGGGCGCCTCGGTGGTGTCGGTGGCGCTCGGCATGGCCGAGACGCAAAGCTCGGCGGCCTGGCGGGCCGCACCGCAGTCGTCGTCGGCGCCGGTTCGATGGGCGCGCTGTCGGCCAAGCATCTGGCGCGCGCCGGCGTCGAGCGCATCCGCGTCGTGAACAGGACGCTGCCCACGCGCGAAGCGGCTCGCCCACAACATCCGGGAACTCGGCGTCGCCGCCCGACGCCTTCCCGCTTCGACCACCTGCGCGCCCGCGTGCTGACCGACGCGGACGTGCTGGTCTGCTGCACCGGCGCGGTTCGGCCGGTGGTCTCGCTCGCCGATGCGCACCGTGGCCTCGCGCATGGGCCAGCAGCCGAGAGGCAGCTGGTGATCTGCGACCTCGGCATGCCCCGTGACGTCGACCCCGACGGTCGCCGGCCTGCCGGGCGTGTCCGTAGTCGACATGGACCGCATCCAGCGTGAACCGTCGGCCCGCGCGCGCGCGGCTTCCGACGCCGAGGCCGCCCGCGCGATCGTGGCCGCCGAGGTTGCCAACTACCTGCGCCGGACGGCGGATGGCCGAGGTCACCCCGACCGTGACCGCGCTGCGGCAGCGGCGCCGCCGACGTCGTCGAGGCCGAGCTGCTGCGGCTGGACAACCGGCTGCCCGAGCTGGACGCCGCGCACCGTGACGAGGTCGCCAAGACCGTCCGCCGCGTCGTCGACAAGCTGCTGCACGCGCCGACGGTGCGGGTCAAACAGTCTGGCCAGCGCGCCGGGCGGCGCACAGCTACGCCGAGGCTCTGCGCGAGCTGTTCGAGCTCGACCAGCAGAGCCGTCGACGCCGTCGCTGCGGGCGGATTGCCCTTGGTGGCAACCGATCTCGACAAGGCCGAGTAGCGCTTGACCGAACGCAACCAGTAATCCGGATAGGCACCCGGGGCAGCCTGTTGGCGACGACACCAGGCCGGTGTCATCAAAGACGCCCTCGGCGGCCGATCGGCACGCCGCCGAGCTGGTCATCATCTCCACCGAGGGTGACCGGTCAGACCGAGCCGATCGCCGACATCGGTGTCGGCGTGTTCACCGCCGCGCTGCGCGGCGGATCCACGACCGCGGCAGTCGGACATCGCCGTGCACTCGTACAAGGATTTGCCGACACGCGCCCGACCCGCGGTTCGTCATCGCCGCGATACCCCCCGCGAGGACGCCGGCGACGCGCTGGTGGCCCGCGACGGGCTGGTGCTCGGAGAGTTGCCTGCGGGCTCGGTGATCGGCACGTCAGCCCGCGACGGGCCGCGCAGCTTAGAGCACTGGGTCTCGGTTTGGAAATCCGCCCCCTACGAGGCAACCTTGATACCAGGTTGAACAGGGTTAGCAACGGTGATCTCGACGGCATCGTGGTCGCACGGGCGGGACTGGCCCGCATCGGACGGCTGGCGGATGTCACCGAGACTCTCGAGCCGGTGCAGATGTTGCCCGCGCCCGGCTCAAGGTGCGCTCGCGGTCGAGTGCCGCGCGGACGACACCGAGCTCGCCGACGCTGCTGGCGGCGTTGGACGACGCCGACACGCGCAGCGGTCACCGCTGAACGGGCCCTGCTCGCCGAACTGGAGGCGGGTTGTTCCGCACCGGTGGGCGCGATCGCCGAGGTGGTCGAGTCCATCGATGAGGACGGCCGGGTCTTCGAAGAGCTGTCGCTGCGCGGCTGCGTGGCGGCGCTGGACGGATCCGACGTGATCCGTGCGTCCGGTATCGGGACTCCCGGTCGGGCACGAGAGCTAGGGCTCTCGGTGGCCGAGAGCTGTTCGAACTGGGGGCGCGCGATCTGTTGGCAGCAGAGCCGGGAGATGATGAGATGACTGGGCATCCGGCGGGCGAGGGCGTAAGCCAAGCCCGGCCGCATCACGTTCGTCGGCTCGGGGTCCGGGTGATCCGGGCCTGCTGACGACGCGGGCACGAGACGGTGCTGGCCAACGCCGCCCTGGTGTTCACCGACCCCGACGTGCCCGAAGCGGTGCTCGCCCTGGCGGGTTCGGAGCTGCCGCCGCCGTCGGGACCTGAACCGGCGGAGGCCACGCGAGCCGCCGACGCAGACGCGGCCGAAGCGGATCCGGCTCGCCCGGTGATTCCCGGTGGCCCCGACATCCGGCCCGCGCTGGGTGATCCGGCGGAGGTCGCCAAGACGCTGGCCGCCGAGGCCCGCACGGGCGTCGACGTGGTCCGGCTGGTGGCGGGCGATCCGCTGTCGGTGGACGCGGTGATCACCGAGGTGACACGCACTGGCGAAGACGCACCTGAATTTCGAGATCGTGCCGGGTCTGCCCGACACCACCGCCGTGCCCACCTATGCGGGGCTGCCGCTGGGATCGGCGCACACCGTGGCCGATGTCCGCGGTGACGTGGACTGGGCGGCGCTGGCCGCCGCGCCCGGCCCATTGATCCTGCACGCCACCGCGTCTCATCTGCCCGACGCGGCGCGCACGCTGATCGAGTACGGCCTGGCCGACACCACGCCGGCCGTCGTGACCGCGAACGGCACGACGTGCCAACAGCGTTCGGTGGAAACCACGCTGGCCGGTCTGCTCGACAAGAGCACGCTGGCGGGCGGCGGGTCCATTGCCGGCCGTCCACTGGCGGGCCGCTGGTGGTGACCATCGGCAAGACCGTCGCCAACCGCGCCGAAGCTGAACTGGTGGGAGAGCCGCGCCGCTGTACGGCTGGACCGTGCTGGTGCCGCGCACCAAGGACCAGGCCGGCGAGATGAGCGAACGGCTGCGTCAGCGCACGGCGCGATTGCCGAGTCGAGGTGCCGACCATCGCCGTCGAGCCGCCGCGCAGCCCGCGCGCAGATGGAGCGCGCGGTCAAGGGCCTGGTCGACGGCCGGTACCAGTGGGTGGTGTTCACCTCGCACCAACGCGGTGCGCGCGGTGTGGGAGAAGTTCGACGAGTTCGGTCTGGACGCGCGCGCGTTCTCCGGCGTGAAGATCGCCTGCGTCGGCGCAGGCCACGGCCGACGCGGTGCGCGCGTTCGGCATCAACCCGGAGCTGGTGCCCGTCCGGCGAGCAGTCCTCGCCAGGGCCTGCTCGACGAGTTCCCGCCCTACGACGACGTCTTCGACCCGGTCGACCGGGTGCTGCTGCCGCGCGCCGACATCGCCACCGAGACGCTGGCCGCGGGCCTGCGCGAGCGCGGCTGGGAGATCGACGACGTCACCGCCTACCGCACGGTGCGCGCGGCGCCGCCGCCGGCCGCGACCCGCGAGGCGATCAAGACCGGCGGCTTCGACGCGGTGCTGCTTCACCTCGTCTCGACGGTGCGCAACCTGGTCGGCATCGCGGGCAAGCCGCACGCGCCGACGATCGTCGCGTGCATCGGCCCGAAGACCGCCGAGACCGCAGCGGAATTCGGCCTGCGCGTCGACGTGCAGCCGGAAGTCGCCGCGGTGGGCCCGCTGGTCGAGGCGCTGGCCGAGCACGCCGCCCGGCTGCGCGCCGAGGTGCGCTGCCGCCGCCGCGCACGCTGAAGAGCCGCCCGGCCGGCGCATGAGATCGGATGGCGTTGCATGTCATTTCCTAGCCACCGTCCCGCGCACGGCTCCGGTCGACGCCGGCGCTGCGCCGGCTGGTCGCGCGAGACCTCGGTCGAGCCAAGGCATTTGGTGCTGCCGATGTTCGTCGCCGACGGCATCGACGAGCCGCGCGCCATCGCGTCGCATGCCCGGCGTTGTGCAGCACACCCGTGATTCGCTGCGCCGTGCGGCCGCCGACGCGGTGGCCGCGGGCGTCGGCGGGCTGATGCTGTTCGGCGTCCCGCGCGACGAGCGACAAGGACGCGACCGGTTCGGCGGCGCGATCCGAGGACGGCATCCTCAACGTCGCGCTCGCGCGATCGTGGCCGCGGAGCTCGGCGACGACACCGTGCGTGATGGCCGACACCTGCCTCGACGAGTTCACCGATCACGGCCACTGCGGGGTCTCGGACGCCGACGGGCCGGTCGACAACGACGCCACCAACGCCGCGGTACGCCGGGATTGGCTGTGGCGCAGGCAGAGCCGGGCGCGCACGTGGTCGGGCCCGAGCGGGATGATGGACGGCCAGGTCGCGGCGATCCGCGACGGCCTGGACGCCGCCGGTCACACCGACGTCGGCGATCCTGGCCTACGCCGCCAAGTTCGCATCGGCGTTCTACGGCCCGTTCCGCGAGGCGGTGGCCTCCAGCTTGCAGCGGCGACCGGCGCACGTACCAGCAGGACCCGGCCAACGCCCGCGAGGCGCTGCGCGAGATCGAGCTCGGACATCGACGAGGGCGCCGACATCGTCATGGTCAAGCCGGCGCTGGGCTACCTCGACGTGGTGCGTGCCGCCGCCGACATCTCGCCGGTGCCGGTGGCGGCGTACCAGGTCTCGGGCGAGTACGCGATGGTCGAGCGCTGCCGCCGCCAACGGCTGGATCGATCTGCAGACGGTGGCGCTGGAGACGTTGACCGGCATTCGGCGCGCGGGCGCCGACATCGTGCTGACGTACTGGGCGGCCGACGTAGGCCGGCTGGCTGGCGTGACGACGGAGCCAGCAGCCGACGACCGAGCCGGGTAGGCCGTCGACGACCGGATTCTTCTGGCTGTGGGTAGCGGCGCTGCCGCTGATGGTGATCGGATACCGTCGTCGACCTCGTGGTGACCGGGTGCCAATCATCCGCCGATGATCGTGTACGCGGTCTCCGCGGTGTTCGTGGTCGTGATGTCGGCGGTCGTGGTGACGTTCCTGATTCTGATGCGACACGGCTACCGGTGGGCGCGCACGACTGTTGACGGGCGGCGGAGTCGCGTCGGTGGTGTACGCGGCGACCAGCCTGTTCACGCGTGGACTCGGCCCCCGCCGCGGCGGTCGTCGTACGCGGTCACCGCGATCGTCGGGTCGGTGCTCGATCGTGGGCGGTGCGTTCCTGTTGCATCGCAAAGACGCTCACGCCTTCTTCACGCGCGCTAACACCCGGTGGGAGCGCTAGCGACTGGCCGGAGGACATGACAGCCCCACAGCCGCGACCGCGTGTCGTCACCGCCGCATTCTGGTGCTGGGTGGTCGCGGCCGTTCCTGCTGATCGCTCGGCGGCATGCTCGCCGCGTCTCGTTGAACGCTGCCCTGCGGTATTATCGGCGGAGCGGGCGTCATTCACCGCTGCTCGCGGGCGCGCGGGATGGCGTATCTGGCCGGCCGCAGCCCGCGCGGGGATACCGTTCGCCGGAGCCGCCGTGGCCTCTCGCGTGATCGATCGCTCGTGGCGGTCGCCCGGTACGTGCCGGCGTGGTACACATCCTCCGTTGCTCGCGGTCATTCCGCTAATCGCCGGAACGGTGTTGATGACCCGGCCCGCGGCTGCGTCGTCGGTGCCGACCAGGAGCCGCAGTGACCGAGATCGGCCCGCCGCCCACGGTGCTGTTCTACGAGCAGGGCGCCAGCTGGTGGTGGTTGCTGGCCGGCCCCGCCTGCGGGGTCGCCATGGCGCTGATTCAGCTGTCCGCGGGCTACGGCATCCAGCTGCTGGTCCCAGGGCATTTTCTTCGTGCTGGTGACCGGCTTCCTCGCGATTCAGGTCAAGGCCGCGCGCATCCACACGTCGGTGGAGCTGACGCCCGATCGGCCTGCGCGTCAGGGCACCGAACGGCTCCGTCGTCGGACGACGGTCAGTGCGCGTCTACCCCGAGCCGAACGGGCCGGAGGCGCGGGTAAGTGTGGCAGTCGGCGCGCGCGCTCGGCGAGCTCACCGGCGCGGCCGCGCGGGCGCACCGGCATCGGCCTCAAGCTCACCAACGATCGCGCTCGTCCCAGGCGTGGGCGCGCAAAAGCACCAGCGTGCTGCGGGCGGCGCTGACCCACTTGGTCGAGGAGCGCGTGCCGCCGGAACCGGCGTCATGAGGGCCCGGGTCGAGTCCGGTGCTGGCCGTCGTCGCGGCGGTCGGCTCCGTGCTGGAGCTGGCCGGCCGCGCTGCCCGACGGTGGTGGTGGCGCCGGTGCTCGGACGGTCAACGGCCAGCACGACGTCGGTCGTCTGCCAGCCCGCCAGCTGCTGGGGCTGTCGCTGTTTCTGGCGTGACGCGCGGCCGGGGTGCTGGTCGGTGGTCGGGCATCGCGCGGCTGCGTCCGCTCCTGACTCGTCGAAATCGACTCGAAACGACGACGATAAAATGCGCGCCGGGCAACGGCTCAGCCGCACCACCATCTACCGGCGGTTCTCGAACGTGACGAGCTAGTTTCTGCCGTTATCGAGCGCGGAGAACGTCCGGGCCGCGTTTCGCCGACATCGCTGACGAGTTGAAACAGGCTGGGCCGCAATCCAAACGCACCGAAAAGCCCGACGGCACCGACGCGCACAAGGCTCAAGGCCAAGGAAATGGCCAGGGCTCCACGACGAGGACCGCCCGACGGCCACACTTGCCCGGCAGCGGCGGGACGGTCTCCGGCACCGCGGTCACCGACTGGGTCGACGAGAAGGACAAGCGGCAACGCCGAAACCTCCGCCGAGGAAGGCAAGGTCGAGTACCGCAAGACCGAGGAATTCCGCAAGAAGCAGGCGGAGTGAAGCTGGCTCGAAGCTGAAGCTGATTGCGACGCTCTCCGGCGTGGTCGTCGCGGCGCCGTCAGCGTCGCGGCGTTTCAGCCGAAGAAGATGCCAGTCGGATCGCTGCCGATCTCGGCGAGAAGCAAGCGTGGACGTCTCTGTGTCGGAGTTCCACCGCCTCGTAGAGGTGGAAGTTTGAGTCGCGGTCTGGCCAGTAGAGTTCCCAACCGCGCGACCGGGCGAACCGCAGACGCGCGACAAACACACGTCGAACCAGTCAGCCGCCGGCTTGCCCGGGATCCGTGGTTCGGCACTCCACGATGGTCAATGCGTTGCGATACGTGTCCAAGCGGTAGCGCAGTTCGCTGGCTGACATGCGGCGGCATGGCTGCGTTCAGGCCGGTGACGAAATCTCGCACGAGCTCAACATCTTCGGCGGGCAGCGTCATGCGCTTACGCTAGTTACTCGTGACATCGCTTGAGCAGATCGCGCCGGCGTTCATCGGAATGGCCCACTCGATCGTGTGGGCCTCCGTCGCCACCGTCGACGAGAAGCGGTCGGCCCCGCACCCGCATCCTGCATCCGATCTGGGAGTGGGACGGCACCGACCTATTCGGCTGGATCGCCACGGTGCCCAGCCCGGTGAAGAAGGCGCACCTCGCCGTTCACCCGGAAATGGCGGTCAGCTACTGGACGACGACCCACGACACCTGCACCGCGGAGTGTCTGGTCGAGTGGTATCACGACGACGAGACCCGTACTGCGGTCTGGAACAAGTTCGCGACCGGTCCCGACGCCGGTCGGCTATGACCCGTCCATCATCCCGATGTGGGCCGACGGCCCGACATCCGATCAGTTCGCCGCGTTGCGGCTTAGCCCGTATCGGCTGCGGGTGATGCCCGGCACGGTCATGATGAAGGGCGAAGGCGAAACCCTCAGCTGGACCGCGACGTGAATCCGACGACCACCGAGACACAGTCGACGTCGGCGCGCGCTGCCGTTGGCGCCGAAGAATCCGCTGCCGCTGCGGCAGTTGGTGAAGTTGGTGCGAACTCTCGACACCGGGCAGGAAGTGATACGCGACAGCCGGCGGCCCGATAACGCCGCACTAAGTTCGGCGCCGAAGTGGTTGCTTCCGCCGATTGCGGTCACCTCGCCCGACGGCATCCGCGACGTGTTGGGTCGCAACGACGCGTTCTCAGAGCGATGCATCATCCATGAGGAAGTGCGGCAATATGGCGGGCGACAGCTCTGTTCGTCCTGCCCAACGTGATCGTGCGCTGCCGCGCAAGCGCGCACTGCAACCGGTCTTCACCAAACACAACATCCGCCAATTTACCGGCGGCTACATGTCCCGGGCGCGCAGGCGCATTCGTCGATCGCTGGCGCGACGGCGGCGATGTCGACCTCGGCGTCGAATGCCGCCGGCTTGACCATGCAGTCGCTCGGCCGCTCGGTTCTGGGTGATCGATCTCAACGAACGCGCAGATGTCATCGCCAGACCACATGCACGTCGCGTCCTTCCTACACCGCCGATCGCGCCTCCGGCCGGTGCGTGCGCCGCGATGGCTGCCGACCCCGGCACGCCGCGCGCGCCCGCGCCGCGCGTCACGTCGATGCGCAAGGTGACCAACGAGATCCTGCAGGCGTGCCGCGCGGATCCGACCCGCGATGCACCGCTCGTCCACGCGTTGATCGCAGCCACCGACCCCGAGACCGGTCAGTCGCATCTCCGACGACGACATCTGCAACGACCTGCTGATCTTCATGCTGGCCGGCCACGACACGACAGCGACGGCCCTCACTTATGCGCTGTGGGCGCTGGGGCACCATCCCGACGTCGCGGGATCGCGTCGCCGCGGAGGCCGCCGCGAGATCGGCGATCGCGGAGCTGACACCCGAGGATGTGCCCCGGCTCGGATACACCGTCCAGGTGCTGCGCGAGGCGCTCAGGTTGCAACCGCCCGCCGCCGGGGGTCGCGCGGCTGGCGACGCCGCGACATCGCGGTCGCCGGGTACCGAGTTGAGGCGGGCAGCCTCATGGCGGTGGGAATCTATGCCCTGCATCGGGATCCCGCGCCTGTGGACCGGACCGCTGGTATTCCGATCCCGACCGGTTCAGCCCCGAAAGCCTCCAAGGGCCGCGACCGCTGGCAATTTCATCCCGTTCATCGCCGGACCGCGCTCGTGTATCGGTGAACACTTCGCGATGCTGGAAACGACCCTCGCGACTGGCAACCATCGTCCGGTCCATCGAAATCCGTTCCGTGGGCCAGGATTTCCCGCGTCGCGGTGCCGTTCACCACGGTCGCCGACGGACCATCTGCAGCACGCATGAGTCCGCGGAACTAGACGCCTCGCAGTATGGAGATCAGCTGTTCGCGTTGTTGGTTCGATGCGCCTACCGCCGCGCCGCGCAATCAGCAATACGTAACTGAACGAAGTACAA